>OLGZ01000139.1_pt1 | contig 70081 bp, 70 predicted proteins | sample 1605981 | NCBI WGS metagenome assembly OLGZ01 (sample SAMN03283291) | human gut metagenome | biome: human-associated habitat; material: feces | host: Homo sapiens | place: Peru | collected 2012
CTGCATCATAGCAATGCTTTGAGGTGAATTCTTGTGCATTTGCTACATAATATCGTTTAAATTTAGGTAATCCTTTATTTTATAATCATTCTTTAAATTTAAATAATCCATAAAATTTCAATCATTCCTTAAATTCAAGCTATCTTTTAAATTCAAGTAGTCCTTGCTTTGTCCTAGTCTATAAAGTGCAAAGTCGTATTTTATCGGGTCTTGCGCGTCAAATTCGCGCAAAACTTCGGTGAGTTCAAGCACGGCTTTGAAATCATAGCTCTTGCGGCTCATAAGTCCTAGCTTTAAGGCTACCTTGTGCGTGTGCGTGTCAAGCGGGACAAGCAAATGCGCCTTGTCGATACCTTTCCAAAGCCCTAAATCAAGCTCATCAGCCCGCACGCACCAGCGCAAAAGCATATTGTAGCGTTTCATCGCACCTTTTGGTTCGCTCGCAAAGGGCGCACCAAAGAAAAAATCATAGCCTAAACTGCTGTAAGCGTTGATACTTCGCACTTTGCGGATAAAGCCCCTTAAAGCACTCATTATGTTTTTGTCCTTTTCATAGCCTTGCAAAAAGAGCTTTTCAAGCGTGTTTTCTTGCTTTAAGCGGTGTAGGGTGATGAAAATTTGGGCTATGTCGGCACTGCTTTGAAAGCGGTATTTGAATTTTGCGCGTTCAACGCGCTTTTTTATGCTCAGCTCGCTTTCATCTAAAAGGCTAAAATCAAGGCTTTGCAAGAATTTAACGATATTTTTCGCGTTGCCATAAGCAAAAAGCGCGCAAAGCAAGCACACAAATTCATCTTTGTGGATTGTCGCTATTTGCAGCGGGTCGGGTGCGCTTAAAAGCCCTTGTGCGGTGTTTTTCTGGCACGCCAAATCATCAAGCGTGGCTTTTAATTTACAAAAGGATTTTTCATCTAAAACGCTTTTTAGGCTCAAATTTTTGCTCCATCGCCTTAAAAATTCAGCTTTTTTGCCAAAAACCTTGAATTTTAGGCTGAAAATTCTAAATTCAAGGCTTATTGCTTAACCGAAAGCAAGGTATCAAGCATTTTATCCACGGTGGTGATGACTTTTGAAGCAGCGCCATAGCTGGCTTGATACTGGATAAGGGCGGCGAGTTCTTCGTTGGTATTGACGCCATTTTTGGACTGAAAGTCCTCATACACGGTGTTGTAAAGCGTGGTGTTTGTCGCGTGCGTGAAATTGTTCGTCTCGCCATCGCTAGCGACTTTGCCCGTGAAAAGGCGGTAGTAGCCATCAAGTGCCTTTGTGATGACTGTGCCATCGCGGTTGTAAAAGTCTATCTCGTCATATTGTAGCTGCAAAAGCTTGTTTGCCACTTCGTTGTCTCCGTCATTGCCGTTTTTGCTGGCACGAAGCAAGCTAGGATCTTGCAAAAGCTCGGATTTTACGCGCATAGTCGTGGCGTTGTCTCCGCTAAAAAAGCCACCTATGTTAAAGGCACCGGGGAAATTCGTGCCCTTGTCCTCAATGGCGATTTTGAAATTTGGGTTTTTACTCAAAAGCTGAAAAACGCCCGTGCCATCGCGGCTGTCATACTGATAAATGGCACTTACTAAATCATCTATGTCGTTGTTTGGGTTATTGTCGTTGTTATCATCGGTGTTGGCTTGAATTTGGCTGATGATATCTTGCATAGTGGTGTGAATGTCTATTTTGATGGTTTTGCGGTTGTTTTCAACGCCTTTTTCATCATAAAGCACTATGTCAAAGCTGCCTGTTTGGATATGCTTGTCAAAGCCCGTTAAATTCGTGCTTGTGGTAAGATTTTTAAGCGGGTCAGAAGTCAGCGTCTTTTTCGCCGATGATGCGTAAATGTTGTTTGTATGCACTATCATCGTTTTGGCAAAGGTGTTGAGCATATCTTTATACCCTTGTATAGTGCCATCTTCCCACGCTGCTTCGCTTTTGTTCCACTCTCTGCCGCGCAAATCAAGCTGAGCGCCCAGCTTGCCGCCTGAAATTTTTGTCGTCAAATCCGTGATTTTCTCGTCAATGCCCTGTATCACAATGCGGTGCATACCCGTTACTTCATCGGTGATGAGTTTAAGCGGGCGAAATTTAGGACCTGAAACGACTTCGTGTCCTTGTATGGTAAGGTTGTAGTATTTGCCTCCGTCTGTCATCGTGGATTCTGAGCCGCCCTCATCAAGGCGGGAGTTTTGTTTGATGATACTTTTTGACGCCACAGCATCGACAAGTTTTGAAAGTGTGAGTTCTAGCTCATCGCGCCTATCTCGCAACTCGTTTGCGTGGTCTGTCGGCAGCACTTCTTTGCCTGAAATTTGCTTGTTAATGTTGGCGATTTCTTGGGCTATCTCATTTATCTCATCAACGGTCATTTTAATGTCATCGTTTATGGTTTGCTCGATTTTATAAATGTCGGCGTAGGCTTTGTTGATACTTTGGGTGAAAGTTTGGGCTACTCGGATTAAATTTGCTTTCACAGCGCCGTCATTTGGGGCGGTGGCAAAGTCGTTCCACGCTTTGTTGTAGGTTTCAAGGTCGTTTAAAATGCCTGTGGTTTGTATATCTGGGAAGCGTTCGGCGATTTCTTCAAGCTTTTGTTTCATATAGCCTGTGTATTCTACTTGTGTAGTGGCGGTTTTGAGCTTGTAGTAGGAGTATTCATTATGCAGGCGCACAATGCTTTCGATAGTCGTTCCCATTCCTAACTCTACGCCGTTTCGTATGTCGTAAAAGCCCGCTGTGGTTTGTATGGCGCGCTGGCGTGTGTAGAAAGTGCTGTTGGCGTTGGCTATGTTGTTGCCTGTTACATCGATTTGAATTTCGCTGGCTTTAAGCCCCGAAACGCCTTTGTTTAAACTCGAAAAGATAGTATTCATCGCGTGTTCCTAAACATTTATCTTAAAAAGTGCGTCTAAATTTGCCTTTTTATCTCTACCATAAGCATTATCCGTTCCATTTATGTCGTCAAATAGGGTGTTTATCAACTCATCAAAGTAGTTTTTCACCGCTAAAACGAGCTTAGCGTAGTCTTTGTTTTTTTCTTGCAAGGTGCGGAGTTTTTTCTTAAATTCGCCCACTTTCGCCTTGTCCTCATCGCTTAAAATTTGAGTCAAGTCGTTTTTGCCATTGTCGCTCAATCTCATCAGCTCATCATCAAAACGCCTTTTGTTTGCCATAAAGGCATCAATCAGCTCGTTTTTGCTCTGCACGCTTTTAGCCACGCCATCGTGCTTAGCTTCTTTGATATGCGTAATGTCTTGCTCGGTTAAGTCAATCAACTTGTCTAAAATCACAATGATTTCGTCCAGCTTTGCAGCTATCATTTCTCTCCCTTTTTTGTCAAGCAAAGCCAAAGCGTAGAATTAAAGTAAAGCGTCAGTAACAGCCTGCGCTGTGGCTTTCAAATCAAGCTTATATTCGCCGTTTTCAAGCTGCTTGGCTATTTTGACCTTTTTGTCCTCCACTTTTGTTGCTTCGTTTGCCTTTGTCTCTTTGTTTTGCTCGACTTGCTTGCTAGCGACATTTGCCACGAAACTCTGTGTTACAGGATTTATCATAGCTCACCTTTCCTTAAAATTTTTCTACAAGCTAAATCGACAAAAGCTAAAAAAAATTAAGCCCTTTCTTTTAAATAATTAAACAATAATTCACTAAAACCCATTCCGCCGCCCAAAGCCTTACTCATCGCATCATTATACATTGAGCGGTAGATTTCATCGCTCGCATCTTTGCCAAAAAGTGAAACTTTGTTGCTCAAAGAAACATCGAGTATGGACTTGATTAAAAAGGCTTCAAAGGCATCTGTTTGCTCTCTTAACGCTGCGTCATAGGCTCTTTCGTCTTTATACCGAACCTTTGCGCCGTTTAAAACGCCATCTGTGTGAAAGTTAGCTGAATTTTCGCCCAAATTTAAGGCATTTTTTTGATTTGCTTTGTCTAAAATGCTGCCAAATTCAGCCCTTGCGTAGTTTTGAGCCGCGTCAAAGCTGGAAACATTGCTTGCGACTCTATCAAACAAAGCGCTGTTAGCGTTGTAGTTGCTTAAAAAGGTATCAATCTTTGTCATATCACTTCTAGCTCCGCATTGATAGCGCCTGCACGCTTTAAATTCTGCATTATGGAGATGATATCCGTTGGAGATGCGCCGAGTTTGTTAAGCATTCGCGCCACATTTGCAACCGTGCTTTTGCGGGCGTTTATGCGCAGTGTGTTCGTGCTAGGGTCGATGACACCGCCATCTTTCATATCTACTTCGCTGTTTGTTTGCGCTGTGGCACTTTGTGGGGCGATTTTTATGGTTATATCTTTGTGAGTGATTAAAATCGGCTCCACTTCCACATCAACGCCCGCTATCACCGTGCCTGTGCGCTCATCGATGATGACTTTGTTTTCGGGCGTGAAATTTATGTCTTGTTCTAAAACCCGCGCCATAAATTCAACCGCGCTCATATCATCGGGGCGATTGAGCTTTATCGTGCGTGAATCCAAAGCTTGGGCGACTTCGTTTTGAAAGCTCGCATTTAAGGCTCGCTCTATGTCGCTTGCCGTCTTAAAGCTCGCATTTTTAAGGCTTAAAGACAAATTTTCAGTTTGGGCGAAATTCTGCGGGATTTCTCGCTCGACATTTGCGCCGCCGATGATACTCGCGCTCGTGGAGTGGTTGCCCCCACGCCCGCCAGCTCCGCCTGTGATACCGCCTACTGAGATGACACCTTGCGCGATAGCGTAAATTTCGCCATCAATCGCACGCAAAGCCGTAAGCAGCAGCGTTCCGCCTTGCAAAGACTTCGCATCGCCCATTGATGAGACGGTTATGTCAAGTTTGTCGCCGCTTTTAGCAAAGGCGGGCAGCTTTGCCGTAACCATTACCGCAGCGGTGTTTTTGGACTTTATGTCATCGGCATTGACTTTTATATTCATACCTTGAAGCAAATTTGATATAGATTGTATGGTAAATTTGGAGCTTGTGCCGTCTCCACTCCCGTTAAGCCCCACGACTAAGCCATATCCTATGAGTTGGTTGTCTCTAACGCCCACCGTGCTGGCTAAATCCTTTATCGGTATCCCAAAAAGACACGCTGTAAAGGCTATGAGTAGGGTAAAAATTCTCATCAATTATCCTTTTTCGTCATTTATCTCATCGTATTGCCTTACAAGCAAAAGCCGTTCCAAAAATTTTTTGCGCTTTGGTATTTTGGCTTTTAAAGGGCTTTTTATGGGTGCTAGCGCAGTGTTTGAAGTGCTTTTTGAAAATTTATTTTTATCAAAAGTCCAAATTTTCGTCATAAAAAGCAAAAGTTTTTTTAAAAATGCCGATATAGTGGGTGAGTTTGTTTTTAACGACAAGCTTAATCCCACTCTCAAGGACGAGAGACCATCTACTCAATCCGCAAGGCTCGCTTTTATCTCCTTTTTTTGTGTGAGCCTTGCCCTTTACTAAGTAGCCCCAGCGATTTGAGCGATATGATAACTCTCAACGAGCTTTTGCACCAGCAAATTCCACCCATCGACAAGCACAAATATCAGCAGTTTAAAGGGTAGAGAAATCATAACAGGCGGCAACATCATCATACCCATAGACATAAGCACTGAACTCACCACCATATCGATAACCAAAAAGGGCAAGTAGATGAGAAAGCCTATCTCAAAGGCGGTTTTAAGCTCTGAAATCATAAAGGCTGGCACTATCATCGTAAGCGGCACATCATCGATAGTCTTTGGGTTTGGCAAATCTCGTATGCGGTAAAAGAGCGCAAGGTCCTTTTCTCGCGTGTTTTGGAGCATAAAGTCCTTGAAAGGACGAGCTGAGCGCTCAAAGGCTTGCTCGTAGCCGATTTTCTCCGCTATATAGGGCTTTACGCCATCATTAAAGGCTTTGGTAGCCGTTGGTTCCATTATAAAAAAGGTTAAAATCAGCGCAAAGGTAACTAAAATAGTATTTGGCGGCATAGTCGAAGTGCCCATAGCCTGCCGCAAGAACGAAAACACCACCACAAGGCGCAAAAACGAAGTCATCACAAAGACGATAGTCGGTGCGAGCGCAAGTATGGTTAAAACGACAACGACATTAAGCACGGTTACGAGCTGGCGCGGGCTTTGGGGCGCACTGAGCCTTAAATCCACGGTTGGTATGGTTACCTCAGCCGCCAAAGCCACGCCACAAAGTGCCACAAGCAAAAGAAATACTCTCACATTTTTACCTTAAACATAATCCTTAATTTTACCTTTTTTACGCTGAATTTTTGGTTAAATTTATGTCAAAATTCAAATCTTTTTTTAAAGGTTGATTTTGCGCGGATAAACTTAAATTTTAGCGAATTTATCCTTATGTTTTGCAAATTTTTGTTAGAATTTAGCCTAAATTTACCCAAAAAGGCGCAAAATGTTTAATATCGTCCTTGTTTGCCCTCGCATAGCCCAAAACACGGGCAGTATCGGCAGAATGTGCTTTAACGCGGGCTTTACGCTACATATCATTAAGCCTACGATTTTTTCGCTTGATGACAAGGCTGTGCGGCGTGCAGGGCTTGATTACTGGGCAAAACTGCGCCCTGTTATTTGGGAGAATTTGGACGAATTTTTAAGCGCAAATTTAGCGCACAAAGAGCGGTTTTTTCTCGCTAGCACAAAGGGGCGCGAGCCATATTTTAAGGCGCGCTTTCAAAGGGGGGATTTTCTTTTTTTTGGCAGCGAAAGTTTTGGCTTGCCACAGCATTTAATGCAAATGCAAGGCGCACAGCTCATCACCATACCGATGAAAAGCTATGGTCGCAGTCTAAATCTCGCCACAAGCGTGGGGATAATAGCCTATGAAGCCTTGCGTCAAAATTTCGCTGAATTTAAAAGCTGAATTTAAGGCTTTGGCGCAATTTTTTTCGTATAAATGCGACAAAAATTTAAGCACAAAGAGCAAAAATTTGAATTTAAACGGCACAAATTTAAGTCAAAATTTAGCCCTTTATGAGCTTTATCAAACCCTCAAATCATCGCCTTTGGCAAGGCTTATTTTAAAGGCAAAACTTTAAATGATGATGGCAAAAGGCTTTTGCAAAGGCTAGCTTAATGCTTATTACATTTATGGCGTTTTGCTTGAAAGCAAATGCTTTATTTTACAAGCTCATCAAGCCATTCTACCATATCATCGCCGAGCAAATTTAAAGCCTTATCAAAACTTATGATGGCAGAATCTGGCGTGAAATCCTGCACGGGAATTTTGTAGCTAAAACGCTCAAAGCCCAGCAGTGTTTTACTCTCATTTTCCACTAAACTCGCGCTTAACTCTAAACGAATGTAGCTTTTAGCACTTGTTGTGGTGCTTGCCTTTTTGCTTAAATGCGTATTTTGCGTGTTAAGATTTACGCTTTGAGAGCTTTTGGCGCGTATTTTGGTGCGTTTTGCGCCCTCGCTTAAAACTGAGTTTTTGTCCTTTAACTCATCATCAAATTCCTCTTCGCTCACAAAGACTTGTTCAAAGGCGTCAAAGCGCGTTTCTAGTAGCAAATCAGCCCGAATTTGGCTGTTGGAGTTTAGCACCGCCTTAAAAAGCCTGTTTTTTTCAAATTTTTCCGCTAGTATTAAGGCAAGCGAATTCGTGGGTGAGCTTTTCCACAAGTGCTTGGAGTAGGCGCTTAACTCGTTGTTTATGACATAGGCTATCTCATTGCCTTTAAGGTAAAGCAGGCTTTGAGTGGGCGCGATTTGTATGCTTTTATCATTTGTGCTTTCTCTTTCAAGCACTATGTTTTCATCGGCTTTGAGTATGTAAGTCGTGGGATTTGGCTGTGCTGTTGGCATCAGCGAACAAGCGCAAAAGGCAAAAGGCAGGACAAAAAGCCCAACGAGCTTTTTTAAATTTAGCTTTAAATTCAAGTTTTTTTCGTTAAAATTTCGCATTTTACTCTCCCGGTGCTGGTTTGTTTTTGCCGCTTTTGAAAAAGATATCTGATGGGCTTTGCTTTAAATTCCGCAAGGTTTCGCTCATTTGTATCAGCAAGGTTTCTAAAACTTCGAGATTAGAGCCAAGCGAGCCTTTTATATCGCCGTAGTTGTCGGCTAAATGCGCCATTTTTTGAGACGCAGTGCTGAAATTTGCAAGGGTTGGTTCTAAGGTTTTGTTGAAATTCGCAAAATTTTCCAAAATTCTGCCAAAATTTCGCACATTTTTTTCGCTGAAAATGAGATGAAGCTGTTCGCTTGTATAATCAAGCAGTTGTATGAATTTATCGCCTTGTTTGTCAAGGGTGGATAAAAAGCCTTGTTTGACGGGTATGGTTGGGATTTCGTCCTTATTTGCGTGCGTTAAAACCGCCTTTTCTTCGCTGTCTGCTCTAAGCTCGATGAATTTAAGCCCCGTGATACCTTGCAAAGCTAGTGTCGCATAAGTGTTGTGCGTGATGGGCGTGCCTTCTTTGAGCTTGATGAGTATGCGAACGCCCACGCCGCCTTGCGTGGTGTCTATGCTCGTGTCCTCCACGCTGCCTACTTCCACGCCAAGTAAGCGCACGGGTGCTTTTATGCCAAGCCCTGAAATGGACTCTTGCGTGAAAAGTTGATAATACTCAAACCTTTCCTTGTGCGAAAAGCCGCTCAGCCACACCATAAAAAACACCGCTACCGCGAAAATCCCAAAGACAAAAATGCCTATGTAGAAATAACTTGCTTTATTTTCCATCAGCCCATAAACCTTTCATAAAGTGCTGTGTTGTGTGCTTTCAGCTCGTCTTGCGTGCCGATAAAGCCCACTTTTTTGTCTTGCAAAATCAAAAACCTGTCCAAAACATTTCTCATACTCTCTTTGTCGTGCGTTACTAGCACCATAGTCAGCCCAAGCCCCGCTTTTAAGGCTAAAACAAGCTCGTCAAATTCACGCGAGCTGTGCGGGTCAAGCCCTGAGGTCGGCTCGTCCAAAAAAAGCAAGCTGCTATCAAGCGCCAAAGCCCGCGCGATAGCCACGCGCTTTACCATACCGCCGCTTAACTCGCTAGGAAAAAGCCCAAGCACCCTTTCATCAAGCCCTACCATTTTAATCTTCATATAAACAAGCTCTTTTATAGAACGCTCGCTTAAATGCGTGTATTCGCGCAGGGGCAAGGCTATGTTTTCATACGCGCTAAAAAAGCTAAAAAGCGCGCCAAACTGAAAGACAACGCCCCAAGATTGCTGTAATTTTAGCGCATCTTTTGGGCTAATGCGGCGTAAATTTTTGCCTAAAATTTCATACTCGCCGCCATCAAAATGCTCTAACATTAGCATTTGCCGCAGTAGCACGGATTTGCCCGAACCAGAACCGCCCAAAATGCCAAAAATTTCGCCCTTATTGACACTAAAACTCACCTTATCGTGTATGAGTTTGTCTCCAAAACGCGTTATAATGTCTTTTGCCACAATCTCGCTCATCTAAATGCCCGCCTGTGTGAGAAAGATAGAAAAAAGCGCATCAAAAGCAATCACCCAAAATATCGCATTTACCACGCTTTTTGTCGTGTAAATGCCTATGCTTTCTGTGGTGTTTTTCACGCCAAAGCCCCGAAAACACGCTATCATACCGATGATATACCCAAAAACTGGGGCTTTGACAAGCCCGATGATGATATGTTTAAGCTCCACAGCCTCTTTGAAGCGTCTCATAAATTCAAAAGGATTTATCCCAAGACTTAAATCCGCCACAAGCAAACCGCCAAAAATGCTTACCGCATCGGCAACCGCGACTATCAAAGGCATAGCAAAGCTAAGTGCCAGCACGCGTGGCAGTATGATAAAACGCGCAGAGTTAAAGCCCATAGTATTCATCGCGTTGATTTCATCGGTGATTTTCATCACGCCGATTTGCGCCGTGTATGAGCTAGCACTGCGCCCAGCGATAACGATAGCAGCGATAAGCGGGGCGATTTCTCTCGTGGCTGAAATGCCGACTAAATCCACGATGAAAATGTTTGCGCCAAATTGCGCCAGCTGATACGCCGCTTGATAAGCAAGCACCACGCCTACAAGCAAGGAAGTTAAGATGATGATGGGCATTGCTCGCAAGGCAGAATGCTCTATGTGGTATAAAAAGGCGATGAAACGGAAGTTTTTGGGGTGCTTCATCAAATCAAAAAGGGCAGCAAAAAAGACTCCGCTAAAAACGACAAAGCGTCTTAAAGCGGCTATCATTTTAGCGATTTTATCGCTGATGAGCCTTGCTAAATGCTCTTGTGCTTGGGCTTTTTGCTTTTTTGGTAAGGGCGCATAATTTTTCGCACAAAGCTCGTAAAGGCTTGAATTTGTGGCGTTTAAGCCTGTTTTTTGGATTTCATAATTTTCTTTTTTGAGCTCAAATTCAAGCCTTAAAAAAAAGCAAATGCCCGCTGTATCGATATGCGTTAAATTTGAAAAATCAAAAATGATGACTTTTGAATTTGGCTTAAAAATTTGCAAAATGGGCTTTTTTTCAAAAAAGGGCAGTGAATTTTTGTCCCAAATTCCACTGATGACAAGCCTATCTTGCGCGTTTTGAGTGATAAATTCAAGCTCACTTTTCAAAAAGGCTAAATTTTGACTCATCTTGTCCCCTTAATCTCGCGCCTTAAATGCGCACACTACTCATCATCTGCTTTTAAAACAAACTCGCAAAACCTATCAGGCGTAAAGCCAAAGTGCGCGAAAACTTCTTTGTCCTTGCCACTTTCCCCAAAGCTTTTAATGCCAAAAACCTTATCGCAAAACTGATAAAGCTCGTTTGCACTAGCTGCTTCTACGCCGATAACCCTGCCTTGTAAAAGCCTTTTTTTGTAAGCCTTATCTTGCCTTTCAAAAAGCTCATAGCAAGGCATTGAGATGACGCTTACTCTTTTGCCTTTTTGCTCTAAAAGTGCGGCGGTTTCTAGGCAAAGGCTCACTTCGCTACCGCTTGCAAGCAAGGTAAATTCAGCATTTTCGCTTTCTTTAAGCAAATACGCTCCATTTTCCACTCCGCCAAAAACGCCTTGTGGCAAGGCTTTGAGCTTCTGGCGTGAAAGCACAAAGGCGCAAGGCAAGTTTTCTTTTAAGGCTATTTGCCACGCCGCCGCGTTTTCGTTGCCATCAGCTGGGCGAAAGGTAAGGAAATTTGGCATTGCACGAAAGGTGCTAAGCTGTTCTATGGGCTGATGCGTGGGTCCGTCCTCTCCAACGCCTATACTATCGTGCGTAAAGATGAAAAAATGCTTGATTTTCATCAAAGCGGCGATTCTTGCAGCTGGTTTTAAATACTCGCTGAAAATAAAAAAAGTCGCCGAAAAGGGCAAGAAAAGCCCATACCTTGCAAAGCCGTTGTTTATGGCTGCCATAGCGTGTTCTCTTATGCCAAAATGCAAATTTTTGCCCGCCACAAAGTCGCCAAAGCCCTTTAACTCGGTTTTATTTGACGGGGCTAAATCAGCACTTCCGCCTAAAAAGCCCACAACGCTTTTTGCAATAGCGTTTAAAATTTCGCCGTTTGAATCCCTTGTGGCTATGTCTTTACCGCTAAAAATTGGATACTCAACCTTGCTAAAATCAGGCTTTAAAAGCTCGTTTAAAAGCTCTTTTTTGGGCGAGTTTTGTAGGATTTGTCTCCATTTTGCCTGTGCTAAATCGCCAAGTTCAACCGCACTTTCAAAGCGGATTTTCACATCGGCTGGAATTTCAAAGTGAGAATTTGGGTCAAAGCCTAAATTTTCTTTCATTTTTTTGATGATTTCTTCGCCCAAAGGTGCGCCGTGGCTGTGATGTGAGCCTTCAAGCGTGAGTGCGGCTTTGGCTATGGTAGTGTGAGCGATGATGAGCGTGGGTTTTGTGGCGTTTTTAGCCTTTAAAAGTGCGTTGTTTATGGCTTCATAATCGTGTCCGTTTATGTCAAGCACTTCAAAGCCCTGTGCGATAAACCTTTGCGCCACATCTTCATCAAAAGCCAAAGCCGTGTCGCCTTCGATAGAAATGTGGTTGCTGTCGTAGATGATAATTAAATTATCAAGCTTATGAACGCCTGCAAGCGAGCAAGCCTCGTAACTAATACCCTCTTGCAAATCCCCGTCTCCGCAAAGGCAATACACCTTGTGGTTGATAAGAGTTTCGCCTAGCAAATTCGCCGCTTTTTTAGCCGCCATCGCAAAGCCAACAGCGTTTGCAACGCCTTGTCCTAATGGTCCTGTGGCGATTTCTACGCCTTGTGTGCTTATTTCTGGGTGTCCGGGCGTTTTGGAGTGCAGCTGCCTAAAATTTTTTAAATCTTCAATGCCTAAATCATAGCCACTTAAATGCAAAAAGCTATACAAAAGCGCGCTGGCGTGTCCGCCCGAAAAAACGAGCCTGTCGCGGTTTAGCCAAGTTGAGTCCTTGGGGTTGTGCTGTAAATGCAAACTTAAAACAGCCACAATGTCAGATAGCCCCAAAGCTGCGCCAGGGTGTCCGCTATTTGCCTTTTGCACCATATCAGCACTTAAAACCCGCAAGGTGTTTGCCATTTTTGCTAGCGTTTGAAAGTCTGTTTTTTCAAGCTTGTTTAAATTCATCTTTTGTCCTTTTTAAAGGTATTTTTTTATCAAATTTTTAAGATAAGGGGCTAAATTCTCATCTAAATTCAAAAGCAAACTCTCACAAATTTCGAGCAAATCAGCCTTTGCCTTTTGCGCCCCTGCAAGTGTGAGTAAATTCACAAAGGAATTTTTGTGTGTATCTGCCTTTGTGGGCTTGCCTGAGTTTTTTTCATCGCTTGTAGCATCGATAATGTCGTCATTGATTTGAAAGACAAGTCCTAATTTTAAGCCAAATTCATAAATTTGAGCCGTTTTTTTCTCGTCAAATTCGCAAATTTCACAGCCCATTTTAAGCGCAGCAGCGATTAAACGGGCGGTTTTGTGGATGTGCAAGAATTCAAGCTGCCTTAAATCAAGCCTTTTGTCCTCAAAAAAGCAATCAATCGCCTGTCCTATAATCATTCCATTTATACCCGCATTGTATGATAAGGTTTTGATGAGCTTTATTTTGATAGTATCGCTAAATTCAGCATTTGACAAGAGTAAAAAGGCTTCGGTGTTGAGCGCATCGCCCACTAAAATCGCTGTGGTTTCATCATAAGCCTTGTGTAAGGTAGGTTTGCCACGCCGCAAAGGCGCATTGTCCATAGCGGGCAAATCATCGTGTATGAGCGAGTAAGTGTGGATAAACTCAACAGCCAAAGCCGCACTCATCGCCTTTTCAAGCAAAGTTGGGGCTTTGTTTTCCACTATGCCAAGCAAAAGCTGGGCGCGAAAGTGTTTGCCGCCCGCTACAAGCATACTTGACAAGGCTTCGTTAAAAAAGGGGTGAAAGCTTTGAATGCTTGGCAAATTTGCCTTTAAAAAGCCCTCAAAACGCGTCAAAACGCTCACTTACTCAGCCTTATGAAAAACTGAAACTGCTCATTTTCGCGCAGCAGCCAATGCTCTTGTTTATTGACGGGCAAACGCCTTGCCGCACGAGATACCAGCACTCTAAAAAAGTCATCACGCACGAAAATGCGCTGAGCGTGGGCGACATTTTTGATGACTTCGTTGTTGATACGAATGATTTTATCGCCCACTTTAAAGCCCGCATTTGCGGCTTTTGAATCAGGTGCGACACGAGTGATGATTAAATTCTTGTTTATGGTAAGCCCAAGTGTGTTTGTATAGGCTGCCTTGACGACTTTTTTGGGCGCAGGCGTGGCTACGGGTAGGTTAAAGCGGCTTAAATCCTTTGCAAAGACATTTGTGCTGATATTTAAGTCTCTATTATCGCGCAAGACGACAAAGTATAGCGTAGCGCCGCGGTCGCTGAAAAGTATGGTTTCGTTGAGCTTTCGCAAATCCTTTGCGCTCACGCCATCAACGCTTACTATTTCATCGTTGATTAGGAATTTGCCGTTGTTTCGCACGCTTTCAACATAAATTTTGTTATCTCTCATCACAAAATCCACGCCTATATCGCCCCAATACACATCATTATACTTCGCAAAGTGCTTTAAATAGCGATTGCCGATGAACGAGCCGTCTCCCAAAGCTATGCCAAGCATAGAGCAGCAAGTGGTGTCAAGCTGTCCTACCTTAGTGCGAAAGTCAAGCTGGTCGCGCTCGTTTATGTTTTGGGCTAGGTATTTAAGATGCCCTATATAAGGCTGCTGCGGGTCGATAATGCCTACCCAATCATTACGCGTAAGGTTTTGCTCATCATAAGTAACAGGCGGAAACAAGCTAAAATCAGTCCTTACAAGGTATAAATTCAAAAAAGGGTCGTATTTGACATAGCGGTTGAGCTTTTGGTTTGGAGTTTTCAGCACTGCAAGCAGGTTGTCGCTCAGCACAAAAGCGTCCATTCCCTCATACACCATAACGCTAGCTTTGTTGCGAGCATAACACGCCGCAAAGTCCTCAAATTTAGGGCGTTCAACGCCCAGCATCAAACCCGCACAAAGTGCGATAAAAGCTAAAATTCTCATAGGTTAAACCCTCCTAAAATGTCTCCTGCCATACTTTGCTTGTTTTGATTGACCATATTTAAGGCATCATTTACGGCAGCGATGAGTAAAATTTGCAAGGATTCTTTGTCATCAAGCAGGCTTTCATCAACGCTAATGTCGATGACTTCGCCCTTGCCGTTTGCGCTCACCTTGACTAAACCCCCGCCACTTTTGGCGACAAACTCTTTTTTAGCAAGCTCAGATTCTAGCTGCTGAGCCTTTTCCTGCACATTTTGAAACAGCTCGCCCATTTTGGACAAATCTAAATTTTCAAACATTTTTTTCCTTGAAAGTGTGATTTGCAAATTCTACTATAAATTTAATAAAAACAACTTAAAACTCTCACAGATATGAAAATTTTTTGCAAACTTTGTAAAAAACTGCGCTCAGTTTCCACTCTAACGCCCTATTTACGCTTATTTACTAGCTCTTTTACCATTTCTTTATCGCTAAATGGATACTTTACGCCCTTTATTTCTTGGTAATTCTCATCTCCCTTGCCTAAAATCACTACAAAATCATCATCACCCTGCATTTCAAGGGCTTTTTCTATGGCTTTTTTGCGCTCACACTCGACAAACACGCTTTCATCTTGGACTATACCGCTTAAAATGTCTGCTATAATGTCATTTGGATTTTCGCTTCGTGGGTTATCGCTTGTGATGATGAGCTTTTTGGCGAATTTTTTCGCTGCCTTTGCCATTAAAGGACGCTTTGTTTTGTCTCTATCGCCGCCAGCTCCGAAAACTACGATTAAATTCTTATGCGAAAGTGCTTCAAGCACCTTTTCTATGCCATCGCTCGTGTGCGCAAAATCCACTATCACCCTTTCAGCCACTTCCTCAACCCTGCCACTCACGCCCTTAAATTCGCTCACTGCCCTTTGCAAGGCGCTTAAATTTGGGCGCTTTAACTCATTTATACAAGCAAGCGCGGCAAGGAGATTGTAAAGATTAAAAAGCCCCACAAGCGACGAGTTTATTGGCACTTTTTCGCCCTTAAAATTCAAAGTCGCCCTTATGCCAGAATTCAAATCAAACTCGCTCACACCATAATCAGCACTATTTTTTACGCCGTAAGTTATGGCGTTTGCGCTATTATAAGCGATTTTTACGCTGTCAGCATTGATGAATTTTAAACACTCATCAGTGAAAAAACTTTCCTTTGCGGCTTGATAATGCGCAAAATCCTTGTGAAAATCCAAATGGTCCTGAGTTAAATTCGTAAAAATTTTCGCCACAAAATTTAGGCTTTCAATGCGCTTTTGAACAAGAGCGTGTGAGCTAACCTCCATCACAAAAAACTCACACTCAGCCTTGCTTGCCTTTGCCAAATAATCAAGCGTTTGCAAAATGGGCGCGGTTGTTAAGCCCTTTTCGCCGATGATTTGCTCTCCTATAAAAGCCCCGCGAGTGCCGCAAAGTGCGCTTTTAAAGCCAAGAGCGTTTAAAAGATGGGCGATGATTGCTGCTGTGGTTGTTTTGCCGTTTGTGCCTGTGATGGCGATGATTTGGATATTTTCATCTACGCCTAAAAGCCTTTTGCACTCATTTAAAGAGATGATTTTTGCGCCCTTTTTTTGCGCTTCACCTTTAAATTTAGCATTTTGAGCGCACTCTACAAAAAAGCAATTTTGCTCACACTCGTTAGAATTGTCCGTGATGAAAGTGTCTTGCAAGGCTATTTTCACGCTAAATTCCTCAGTCTTTCTTGCAACCGCATAAACCGTCCGTCCCCCGCAAAATGCACCGCCACGCTTTCCATATAGCCCAGCAAAGTGTCGGTGTAGCCGTTATCCAAGAGCTTTTCCAAAAAGTCCAAAAACTCGTTTTTGCTTGACAGCACGAGCTTGTTGGCAAAAATCACATTTTCAAAACTCCGCTTAAAGCCCACTTCACGCTCACTTTGCAAAAAATCCGCATAGCTTAAAGCCTCGTGCGGATAGGCTTTTGAGCCTTCACTTAACTGCAAAATCTTTTCAAATTCCTTGTTTATCGAGCGCACCTTGCAATTTTTCATATAAAATTCAAAGAGCAAATCCCCCTCATCAGGCGCATTGAGTGCGAATTCACAAAGCTCGATGAGATTAAGCAACAACGCGCTTGGCTTTTTCTCATAAGCAAGGCTCAAATAAAGCTTTGCACTCTCATAATCCTTGCGGCAAAACGCATTTAAGGCGATTTGTTTGAAATCCTGCGAACCCATTTTTATCCTTTTTTATGCTCAAATTATAGCTCATTTGGCTTAAATTTTAGCAAACTCATCAGCCCCGCCGCTTAAATTCACAAGGGTGATTTCGGGGTGAATGTCGATTTTAAGCTGTCGTTCAAGGGCGTATTTTAGGGTCGTGCCACTTGCCGCACAGCCCTTGCAAGCCCCCGTTAAATGCACGAAAACCACGCCGTTTTTCACGCCTAAAAATTCCAAGCCCCCGCCGTCTTGCTCCAAAATGTAAAGTTGCTTGCCAAGCACCGCTTTTACAGGCTCTACAAGCTCATCATCGCTAAAAGGCATCATCGCTTTTCCTTAAAAATTTAATTTCACTAGCGCGTTTGCTCGCTTCATCAAATTCATCGCTTTTTTTAAAGAGATGATTATAGCAAAATAAACTCATTTTTAGCAAAATTTACCCAAAGTGTCTTAATGCGATTTGCTCATCAAAATGAGTGCGATTATTAAAATTAAGCAAGCCTTTTGCGCAAAAATTCCACAAATTCATCAAAGCTTGCTAAATTCAGCTTTACACGCTTTCTTTGCGGCTTGCCCCACATACATTCGGGGAAAAATTCATCGTCCTTAAAACGCGCCATTATGTGAAAATGCACGCGTGGGACATAGTTAGCAAAGGACGCAATGTTGATTTTGTCAGGCTTGTAAAACTCTCTTAAAGCTCGCTCACACAGCAGCACCACACGCCAAAGCTCATTTTGCAGGCTACTTGGGCAGTCTGTAAGCTCTATGAATGGCTCTTTGGTAAAGATTTTGAGCCAAGGAATTTGCGCGTTTTCACGCTCGATAAAAAGAAAATCGTTTTCAAAAATTTTCATCTTTGCTCCGTTTATTTTAGGCTTAAAAATGCTGAATTTTACAAAAATTTTTTCAAATTTTGATGAATTTTAGCCGAAATTTCACAAAAATTTGAGCGATTGTGTCAAATTTTTGTTGTATAATTTCAAAAAATTCAAAGGTAAATGATGATAGAGCTTAGAAAACCAGCCGAGATAGAAAAACTGCGCGAGGCAAACCGCATAGTCGCGCAAACGCTTGATTTTTTGGAGAGCCAAATCCGCGTAGGAATGAGCCTGAAAGCCATCAGCCAAATGGCGGAGGAATTCATACTCGCAAAGGGCGCAACGCCGTCATTTAAGGGGCTTTATGGCTTTGAGGGCGCTATTTGCACGAGCTTAAACCGCGTTTGCATACACGGCACGCCCGATGAGACGAAGCTTAAAGAGGGCGACATTTTAGGGCTTGACATAGGCACTTGCAAGGACGGATTTTACGGAGATGCCGCTCGCACCATAGCTATCGGCAAGATTTCTGACAAAGATGCCAAGCTCATAGCCTGCGCCAAAGATGCGCTGGATTATGCGGTGAGCATTATCCGCGAGGGCTTGCGCTTTAAGGCGCTTTCGCAAAAACTTGATGAATTTATCAGGGCTAGGGGCTTTGTGCCGCTGCTTAACTACTGCGGACACGGCATTGGCACGCGCCCGCACGCTGAACCCGAAATCCCAAACTACCTAGAACCTGGGCAAAGCCCAAAAGAAGGGGACAAAATCAAAAGCGGAATGGTCTTTTGCATAGAGCCGATGATTTGCCAAAAGGACGGCACGCCTGTGCATCTTAACAGCGACAGATGGAACGCCGCAAGTGCTGATGGGCTTAATACAGCGCATTTTGAGCATTGCATAGCGGTGGTAAGGGGCAGGGCGGAGGTTTTGTCAAGGGTTTGAGTTTGATGAGTGAAAAACAAAGGTTTTTTGATTGACATATTTTTCATAATGAGCGCAAAATGCGCTAGTTTGGTAAATTAGCACTTTTTAAAAAAGAGTTAAAATCATCGTTTTATAAATCTTACCTACGGCTTGATTAGCAAATTTTCGCTATAATCACACAAATTTTTTGCTTTGAGCGAAAACGAAAGGCTTATTTGAGTATGTTTGAGAGTGTTTTAGTTTCGTTAGTGCCTATTTCTTTGGTGTTTGAGCTGTGTGCTTTGGCGCTTAGCTTTTATTTAAAGGACAGCCGCATTTTTTTTATCGTGCTGTCAATGCTTTGCGCCCGCCTTACCTACTTGCTCGCCCCATTTTACCAAGCGCATTTGTTTGTGAGTTTGTTTTTGCCCCTTGTTTTCGTGCTTTTTGTGGTGCTAAAAAAAAGCGTTTTGGTTTTTGAGAAAAAAAGCCTAGTCAAGCTCGCTGTGCTTGTTTTTGTGGGGATTTTGGGATTTGTTTTGTGTAAAAGCACCGATTTTAACGCAAGTATGAGCGAAAAATTTTTCGACATAGCCTTTTTTACGCCCATCAGTCAAGTGAGTTTTGTGTTTTTGGTAGCAGAATTTGCCTTTTTGCTTTTTTGGGGCGCGTTTAAGGGCGAACTGCATTTTGGCGTGGCTTTTGGGTTGAGTTTTTTGCAGTTTTGCTTTGAGAGTGCGCAAAAAGTGGGATTTTTTGAATTTGGGGCTTTGTTTTTCGTGCTTTATCTTGTGTATCACACTTACAAAAGCCTGTATTTTGATACTTTCACAAAGTTACCTAACCAAAAAGCCCTAAAACGCAAGCTCTTGGGATTTACGAGCTGCTATCTTGGGGCTTTGCGCGTGAGTGGTTTTGAGCATTTAGAGCCAAAGGATGAGAAAATTTTGTTTAAAAAAATCGGCAAAATTCTGCGAAAACAAGCTAAAAATGTCAAGGTTTTTCGCGTAGATGATGATTTTATTTTTGTCTTTGAAAAGCTCGATGAGAGCGTGGCTAGGGAGTTTTTACGCGCGCTTAAAAATGGCTTTGAAAATACAAATTCTTGGCTTAAAAACAAGGCATTAAGCCTTAAAATCGCTAGTGCTTTGATAGAAAGTAAGGAAAAATTTGATGAGAATTTAAACGCCATAAAAGAAGCCCTAGCCCCGATAAAAAGGGTTTAAAATGTGTAAATTTGAAACTCTGCCCTAAAAAATCGCTAAAAAATTTAAGATTTTAGCGAAAAAGGGCGAATTTTGGAGTAAAATTCAACGAAAAAGCATTTCACACGACAAATGCCGCAAAAGCAGGCAAAAAGGGAGCGCAAATGAACACTTACAAGGTAAAATACGCTGCGGGTTTTGGGCATAACACGCAAAACCACAAGGGCTTTGGACCCACGATTTACATAGAAGAAAGCGTGGAGTATAAGAGCGACAAGGACTATTTTGACTATGTGGATTTTTACAAAGCCCACTCAAAGCCCGATGACACCTACTTTCACATATCGTGGCTCGAAGACAGACCCCTAAGCGAGCGCGAAATCGCCAGCCGCAACGCTTACAGAGTGCTGCGAGACGAGTGCTGCGAAAAGGCGAAAAAAGAATTCATCAAAAACAAAGAGCCAGAAGCCGAGCATCACCCAACGCACGGGGATTGAGCGCGAATTTGACTTTGTAAAGCAAGGGCGCAAGTTTTGTGCTTGTGCTTTTTAAGTTTAAAAATTTCAAAGCGCAAAGCCTTGAAATTTTTAAATGGGTGGATTTAAATTCTACTGCAAAATCAAAGCGCAAAAGCCAAACTTACGCTTTGATTTGAAAATCTGCTAACACTTGCTCAAAATGACAAAAAGTCAAATTCGTGCGCATTTGCAAGCGGTGTTAAACATTTGCTTGCACTTGCTAGCGCAAGAATTCAAGCACAAAAACCATAAGCGAGATAAGGCTCAAACTCAAAATGCCAAGGTTGAGCTTGTCCCACTGCCTTGCAAAAAGGCGCATTAGCGCGTATGCGATAAAGCCAAAGGCAAAGCCTGTGGTGATGGAGTAGGTTAGGGGCATCATTATGATGATGAAAAAGCTTGCCACAGCCATCGCAGGGTCTTTAAAATCGATATTTGCCACTTCCATAAACATTAAAATCCCTACCATTACAAGCACAGGATAAATCGAGCTTGCTGGTATAGCCTTAAAAAAGGGCAGCAAAAAAAGACAAAGCCCAAAACACACCGCTACGACAAGGGCTGTAAGCCCTGTGCGCCCGCCGCTTTCCACGCCTGTGGAGCTTTCGACAAAGGCGGTTACGGTCGAAGTGCCTAAAAATCCGCCCACAGCCGAGCCTGTCGCATCGCTAATCAGCGTGCGCCCGAGCTTTTTCTCTCCGTCCTTACTCTCAAATATCCGCCCACGCGCTCCCACGCCCGTAATCGTCCCTATGCTGTCAAAAAGCTGCGTGATAAAAAAGGTTAAGATGATAGGAATCATCGCTAAATTCAAGGCTGATGCAATGTCAAGTTTCAAAAAAATCGCCCCAAAGCCATCTTGCGTGTCAAAATTTGGCAGCGAAAACAACTCTTTTGGAAAAGCCGCTCCATCTATGCCAAACGCCCACGCTGTAATGGCTGAGAGTAGGATACCGATGATAAATGCGGCTTTGAGCCTTATCGCCCACAAAAACAAAATCAAAACTAGGCTGAAAAGGCTAAACAGCACCTTGCCGCTCGTAATGTCGCCAAGCCCCACTAGCACGGAGTCGTTTCGCACCACTACGCCCATTTGCTGCAAGCCCAAAAAGGCGATGAAAGCCCCTATGCCAGCGCAAATAGCGTGCCTAAGGCTTGACGGAATGCTTTTGATAATCCAAAGCCTAAAATTCGTAAAAGCTAAAAGCAAAAAGATAAAGCCTGACACAAAGACAGCTCCAAGCGCACTTTGCCACGCAAGTCCCTTTGCCACGCACACGCCAAAGGTAAAGTAGGCGTTAAGTCCCATTCCTACGCTCATAGCCACAGGTGTGTTGGCGTAAAAGGCGTTAAATGCGGTTGTTATCATCGTGATGAGTGCTGTGGCTACGATGAGAGCGTCAAATGGCATACCTGCATTACTCATAATGCTCGCATTTACGGGGATAATGTAAATCATCGTTAAAAAAGTCGTAAGCCCAGCTACCAGCTCCGTGCGCACGCAAGTGCCGTTTTCTTTGAGTTTGAAAGGATTCATCATCTTGCTTTCTTGTGGAATTTAATGAGCGAATTTTGACATAAATTCTTTTAAATTTGGCTTAAATAAAACGAAATTTAAGCTATAAATTTAAATTTGACAAATTTCATTCAACCTCACACAAGCAAGTAAATTTAAGTTAAAATATATAATTTTAGCCCTTTGAATTTTTTAGCAAAATGCGCTTTTTGTTTTTAAGCATTTTACTTTAAAAGCCTTGTTTTTAGGCTTTGCAAGGCTTCATCGCCACAAATTTGCACTCTTTTGAATTTTTTATTAAAGGTGCGTTGGCGTTTGGCAAGCTGCATAGTGTGCGTGTTGATGAGAGTGGCAAGCTCGGCGTGCGTGATTTTACCAGCTAAAAAGTCCTTGCACTCTTTTAAACCTATGGAATTTAAGGGCTTTAAGCTCTCATCAAATTTAGCAAACAAGGTGCGCGCTTCATCGACAAGCCCCATTTTAAGCATATTTTGCGTGCGAAATTCCACTTTTTGCCTTAAATTTTCTTTATCCACGACAAGTTCAAAAATTTCAAGTTCTTTGATTAAAGGCTCTTGCAAGGAATTTTTTTGAAACTCACTTGGAATTTGCCCCGTGTTTTCGTAAATGCCAAGCCATTTTCGCAAGCGGTAGGTGTCATTTGGTGCGATTTTAGCGTTTTTGTCAAGCTCACTCATCAACGCAAAAATGGCATCATTACTCAAAGGTGTGGTGCTTTCAGACACATTTTGACTTAGCCCACTCATCAACGCTCTTAAATAAAAGCTCGTTCCGCCCACGATGATAAGGGCTTTATCAAGCTCAAAAGCCCGTTTTTTCGCCCTTTTATACTCATCAAAAAAAAGCGCGACATTAAATTTGTCCGCCACGCTTAATAAATTCACGCCAAAATGCTCCACTCTTTCAAGTGCTGTTTTATCGGGCTTTGCTGAGGCTATGTTTATCTCTTTATACACGCACAGGCTATCAAGGCTTAAAATAATGGCTTCAAACTCGCTTGCAAGGGCATTTGCTAGCTCACTTTTGCCACTTGCCGTTGTGCCAATCAGCGCAAATTCAAAAAACATTTTGCAAAACTTTCCTTAAATTCATAAAATTTGAGTAAAATCATAGCAAAAATTTACGCACAAAGGTAAAAATGAACGCCCTAATCGCTAAATTTAAGGACATTTTGGATTTAATCGTCTTTAAACACTCGGTTTTTGCTCTGCCTTTTTTGTTTAGCTCTATGCTTGTGGGCTATAAAGTCGCTGCTGATACGGGCTTTGACGGCACACCTACCCTTTTAAAGGCTGTTATTTTAGGCATTATCGCTGCTGTGAGTGCGAGAAATTTCGCTATGGCGGTAAATCGCTTGATGGACGAGGACATAGACAAAGACAATCCGCGTTGTGCAAGCCGTCCAAATATCAGCGGGCGCATAGGACGCGGCTTTGTGCTTGGTTTTATCATTGTAAATGCCCTTATTTTCGTGGCTGTTTGTTATTTTATCAACGCTCTTGCCTTTAAACTCAGCTTTTTCGTGCTGTTTGTGCTGGCTTTTTATTCAGCTTTTAAGCGTTTTTCAGCCCTAGCTCACCTTGTGCTTGGCTTTTGTTTAGGGCTTGCGCCCATTGCTGCGAGTGTGCTGATTTTAGATGAAATTCACATTTATAGCGTTATTTTGTGTCTTGGCGTTATGTTTTGGACGGCTGGTTTTGACTTGCTTTATGCCTTGCAAGATATGGAGTATGACAAAAAGGCTGGACTACACTCAATCCCTGCGAAATTTGGCAAAAACGCGACTTTTTTTATTTCAGCGCTTTTTCACTGCTTGGCTGTGGTGTTTTGGCTGCTTTTTGCAAGCGTGGCAAAGCTTGGTTTTATCGCTTATGCGGGCATTTTGATAAGCGGGGTGATTTTGTTTTTTGAACATAAAATCGTGCGGGGCAATTTTGCTAAAATCGACAAGGCGTTTTTTACTTTAAATGGGTATTTAAGCATAGTTTTTTTTATTTTTATCTTGCTTGATTTTTGGGTGGGACGATGAAATTTTTTGACACAGCATTAAAGATTGAATTTGAGCTTTGTGAGGGCGAAAATGCGAGTTTTTTAAATGATTTTAATCAAAGTGCGCAAAATGCCCTTTTGGCGCGTTTTAAAAAGCTTGCGGCAAAGGTTGATTTCAGCGAGGGCGAGGCGCTTTTGTATCAAATGCTTTTGAGTATAAAAGAGGATTTAGCCCGCCTTGATGATAAAATTTCGCACAAAAATTCAGCCCTTGTGCTACAAAATGAAAGTGTGCTTTGTGGCGTGGGCTTTGAGGGCATTAAATTTAGCGAAAATGTTTTAGAAAATGAGGCTTTATACTATGGTAGAGTCGAGCTTCATCATCAAACAATGCGCTTTTTTTTCAAGGCATTAAATCAAAACGAAGCGATGATAGAGCGGATAAAAAAAGACGACAAAACCGCCTTTGATGCCTTTGTGGTTGAGATTCAAAGGCAAAACATTTTGAAAGGAAAAAACAATGAGTGAGGAACTACTTTACGCGATTTGCACCTTTATTTTGCTTGTCGCAACCATAGCGTATTTTTTCATCAAAGACAAAGAAAATGCGGCTAAAATTCACAAGCTCGAACGCGCTGTGGAGGAGCTTAACAAGGACTTGCACTATTTGCACAAAGAGTTAAGTCAAAAGCCAGAACAGGCTGAATTTAACATAAATGAGCTAAAAGATGAGATAAAATTTTCGCTTGACAGAGAAATCAATCTCAAAATAATGCCGATTTTAAAGAGCTTGCAAGGCTTTGAAAATGTCATTGAGAGCTTTCAAAACGAGCAGGAAAATCGCTTGTCAAATTTAGAACAAAAGGCGCAAAATATGAGCAAGCTAAGCCCTGATTTTACGAACGATGAGCAAAAAATCACCGAGCTTTTTCATCAAGGAAAAAGTGTCGAGCAAATCGCCAAAGATTTACGCATTTCAACGGGCAATGTTGAATTTACGCTTAAAATGAAAGAGCTTTTGTAAATGCTGCAAGATAGCTACGGACGGGTGATTGACTACTTGCGAATTTCGCTTACTCAAAGGTGCAATTTTCGCTGTTTATATTGTATGCCAAAAGTGCCTTTTGACTACGCCCCAGATGAGAAGTTGCTGAGCTTTGATGAGCTTTTTTTGTTTGTCAAACTTGCCATTGATGAGGGCGTGAAAAAAATCCGCCTAACAGGCGGCGAACCGCTGCTGCGTGAGAATTTAAGCGAGTTTATCAAAATGATAAAAGATTATGCGCCGCATATTGATTTAGCCCTTACCACAAACGGCTTTTTGTTAAAAAATTTAGCCCAAAAGCTCAAAAACGCTGGACTTTGTCGCATAAACATTTCCCTTGACACGCTAAATCCGCAAAAAGCTAAAAAAATCGCCCAAAAAGAAGTGCTAAACGAAGTGCTTGCGGGCATTGATGAGGCGATGAAATGTGGCTTAAAGATTAAGCTAAATTGCGTGGCTTTAAAGGGCTTAAATGATGATGAGTTGTGCGATTTGCTTGAATTTGCAAAAAGCAAAAATATCCAAATCCGCTTTATAGAATTTATGGAAAATCACCACGCTTACGGACAGCTTAAAGGGCTAAACCGCAGTGAAATTTTGCAAATTTTAAGCCAAAAATTTAGCTTTTTAGACGCCACTAAAAGCCCGCACTCGCCGAGCAAACTTTACCGCCTTGATGATGGGTATTTTTTTGGGATTATCGACCCGCACAGCAGTGAGTTTTGCCAAAGCTGCAACCGCATAAGGCTCAGTGCTGAGGGCTTGCTGATACCTTGCCTTTACTATGATGAGGCTTTAAGCGTCCAAAAAGCCGTGCGAAATGGCGACATAAAGGGCGCTTTAAAGGTGCTAAAAAAGGTGCTTCAAAACAAGCCCGAAAAAAACAAATGGAGCGAGGCGATGCAAAAAGATGACATTTCTGCAAGAGCCTTTTACCAAACGGGCGGATAAGGGTTTGCGGTAAATTTTGCTTAAAATTCACGCGAAATTTATGCGTTTTTAAAAAAAGCACTTAAAAATTTAAGTTTAAAACACAACAAAACGCTGAAAATTTAAATTTATTTTAAATTTAGGGCAAAATTTGAAAAAATTTAGCTATAATTGTGAGTTCAAAATTCGCCAAAGAAAATTTGGAACACTTTTTGCTTGATACACATTACCCACTTAAAAATGGGTTTTGAAAGAGCAAAGCCCAAGTGGTGGAACTGGTAGACGCGCTAGACTCAAAATCTAGTAAGGGCAACCTTGTGTCGGTTCGATTCCGACCTTGGGCACCATTTATTACAAGGAAAGTCTATGCTCTTAACCATACTTTATATCGTAGGAATTTCCTCAGAAGGTATGACGGGGGCGATTGCAGCAGGAAGGCATAAAATGGATTTATTTGGCGTGATTTTCATCGCTTTGGTAACAGCCATCGGCGGTGGGTCGATACGAGATATCTTACTTGAACATCATCCTTTGACTTGGGTAGCACACCCTGAGTATGTCGTGCTGATTTGCGTTTGCGCCTTGCTTACTACAAAAATCCCTGCCGTAGTTTTAAAACACGAAAGTTTGTTTTTAACGCTTGATGCGATAGGCTTGGTGGTGTTTAGCATTTTAGGCGCTATAATCGCCATCGAAAAAGAGCTAGGCTTTGTCATCGCTGTGAGTGCGGCTGTGATTACGGGCGTGTTTGGTGGAATTTTGCGCGATATTTTGTGCGCTCGCATTCCGCTTGTCTTTCAAAAAGAAATTTATGCTGGCGTGTCCATCATCGCTGGGGCTTTGTATTATGCTTTGATTGAATTTTTGGGCTTTGGCGAGCTTTTAAGCACGCTTATCACTTTGACACTTGGCGTGGGAATGAGGCTTTTAGCCATTCATTATGAGTGGAGTTTGCCTATTTTCAGCATAGAAGAGAGTTCAAAATGAAATCAGCAGCGAAAATTCAAGGTGGAGCGTAGGATATGCACTATATATTACTGACTATAACAATGCTTGTAATGTTTTACATACTCTCATCACAGGATACACAGCCTATGGGCGTGGTGCGCATCAAAAAGCGTTACCATAAAAACGATATGATAAAAGAAGAAATTCCTTACAACGCCAAAGGCAAGATACACGGCATTTATCGCTACTGGCACAACAATGGCTATTTGGAGGTTAAAGCCGTTTTTCAAAACGGCACGCTTAACGGACTATGCCAAAAATTCGACCACAGAGGCAGGTTGGTTAAAGAAATCATCTACAAAAACGGCGTTGTCGCCAAAGAAAAGGTGTATCCAAATCCTGCTTTGGTGTATAGTTGAGCCTTGTTTTGAGCAAATTTAGGCTAAATTGAGCAAGCACAAGTTGAGCGTAAATTTAATCGCTTTTGTTTAAAAAAGCGTTGAATTTGCGCCCTTGTTTTTTGTAAATTTTTTGCAAAAAAGCCTTTTAAATTTTTTGATACAAGCAAAAAAGCCCTTGAAAAAAGTTTTTAGCAAGGACGGGCAAAAAATTTGCAAAAATTTAAAAATTTCCTTGACAAGATAACTCTTTTTAGTTATAATCATTGTTTTTGTTTTGTAAGTGCTGGTTTAGCTCAGTTGGTAGAGCATCTGCCTTGTAAGCAGAGGGTCGGGAGTTCAAGTCTCTTAACCAGCTCCATTGTTTTCAATCAGTGTTTGACCAGAGATATATGGTGCTGGGTGAGTTACTCAAGTGGCCAACGAGGGCAGACTGTAAATCTGCTGGCTTTCGCCTTCCGTGGTTCGAATCCACGACTCACCACCATTGCGGGAGTAGCTCAGTTGGCTAGAGCATCAGCCTTCCAAGCTGAGGGTCGCGGGTTCGAGCCCCGTTTCCCGCTCCATTTGAGAATTTGAAGGATAAACTGGGAGCTGTTTTTCTCGTGCAGTTTATCCTTGAATTCGGTCGTTTTTTGGTGTCTAAATCTATGATTTTTCTGAGCGCTCGTATGGCTCAGAGGTAGAGCACTCCCTTGGTAAGGGAGAGGTCGCGGGTTCAAGTCCCGCTATGAGCTCCATTTTTTTGTAAAAATTGTAGAATTTTAGATTTGTTTTTTGTCAGTAAATTTTATATGGAGGAATGTAAAATGGCGAAAGAAAAGTTTTCACGCAACAAACCACACGTGAATATCGGAACCATCGGTCATGTCGACCACGGTAAAACAACCTTGACAGCGGCTATTTCAGCTGTGCTTTCAAGGAAAGGCTTGGCGGAGCTTAAAGACTATGACAACATAGACAACGCTCCTGAGGAAAAAGAGCGCGGTATCACCATCGCGACTTCTCATATTGAGTATGAGACAGACAAAAGGCACTACGCGCATGTGGATTGCCCCGGACACGCAGACTATGTCAAAAATATGATTACAGGTGCTGCGCAAATGGACGGAGCGATACTCGTTGTGAGTGCTGCTGATGGTCCTATGCCACAAACACGCGAGCATATCTTGCTCTCTCGTCAAGTAGGCGTGCCTTATATAGTCGTGTTTATGAACAAGGCTGATATGGTAGATGACCAAGAATTGCTTGATTTGGTTGAGATGGAGATAAGAGAGCTTTTAAGCAGCTATGAATTTCCCGGCGATGATACACCTATCATCAAGGGTTCAGCGCTAAAAGCACTTGAAGAAGCAAAGGCTGGACAAGATGGCGAATGGTCTGCGAAGATTATGGACCTTATGGCAGCGGTTGATGATTATATCCCTACACCAAAGCGCGACACAGACAAGGACTTTTTGATGCCTATCGAAGATGTCTTTTCTATCTCAGGGCGTGGCACGGTTGTAACAGGGCGTATCGAAAAGGGTAAGGTAAAAGTCGGCGATACTATCGAAATCGTGGGCTTAAAGCCAACTCAAACTACCACAGTTACAGGCGTTGAAATGTTCCGCAAAGAAATGGACGAAGGCGAAGCAGGCGATAATGTCGGCGTGCTTTTGCGCGGCACTAAAAAAGAAGAAGTTATGCGCGGTATGGTTTTAGCAAAACCAAAATCAATCACCCCGCACACTGACTTTGAGGCTGAGGTGTATATCCTTAACAAAGACGAAGGCGGACGACACACTCCATTTTTCAACAACTATCGCCCACAATTTTATGTGCGAACTACCGATGTAACAGGCTCGATTAAGCTTGCTGAGGGCACTGAGATGGTTATGCCGGGCGAAAATGTGCGTATCACCGTTTCACTCATCGCTCCTGTGGCACTTGAAGATGGCACTCGCTTTGCGATAAGAGAGGGCGGACACACCGTTGGTTCTGGCGTGGTTTCTAAAATCATTAAGTAAAATTTGTGCGCTAAGCCTAGCTTGGCGCACCTTTTTTAAGGATTTAAGATGAGAATAAAAGTCGGTTTAAAATGCGAAGAAAGTGGCGATATAAATTACAGCACTTACAAAAACAGCAAAAACACAGCTGAGAAATTAGAGTTAAAAAAGTATTGCCCAAGGCTCAAAAAACACACACTCCACAAAGAAGTGAAGTTAAAGAGTTAAGAGCAAAGGCATAAGGGCAAAGTAGGGCAATAGCTCCAATGGTAGAGCGCCGGATTCCAAATCCGATGGTTGGGGGTTCGAGTCCCTCTTGCCCTGCCAAATTTGTAAGGTGTGAGAATGAAAAATTTAATCGCATATATCAGAATGTCAAAGGCAGAGCTTGGCAAGGTCATCTTTCCGATGAAAGAGCAAGTGCGTAACGCTTATATCACGGTGTTTATCGTGGTAAGCGTGATAACTTTATTTTTGGCTTTGATTGACTGGATTATGGGTTCGAGTATATCGTTGATTGTGAGATAAAAATGGATAAATTCAAGTGGTATGCCATACAAACCTATGTGGGTAGCGAAATGGCAGTCAAAAGAGCGGTAGAAAATTTAGTCAAAGACAGCAGTATCGGCGAGCAGCTTAAAGAAGTCATCGTGCCGACTGAGGATGTGGTAGAGTATAAAAACGGCAAAGAGAAAATCAGCCAACGCTGCCTTTACTCAGGCTATGTTTTTGCAAACCTTGATTTAAACACCGAGCTTTGGCATAAAATTCAATCCCTGCCCAGAGTAGGGCGCTTTATCGGCGAGAGCAAAAAGCCCGCGCCTTTGAGCGAGCAGGATATCACTTTGATTTTAGAAAAGGCACAAAACAGAGCCGCCCCACGCCTTAAAATCGACTTTGAAAAGGGCGAAAGCGTGCGTATCCGCGAAGGTTCGTTTGCGAATTTCACGGGTATGGTTGAAGAGTATGATGCAGCAAATGGTAAGTTGAAACTCAATGTCTCAATCTTTGGGCGTTCAACCCCCGTTGATGTCGAATGCTCCAAGGTAGAAAAGATACTTTAAAAGGAAAAAACAATGGCGAAAAAAGTTGTTGGAGAGATAAAACTACACATAGCAGCGGCAAAGGCTAACCCAAGCCCGCCTGTGGGACCAGCTTTGGGACAGCAAGGTGTCAATATAATGGAGTTTTGCAAGGCTTTTAACGAGCGCACCAAAGATATGGCAGGCTTTAACATACCTGTGGTGATTACCGTTTATGCGGACAAGAGCTTTACTTTCATCACAAAGCAGCCGCCCGCAACGGATTTAATCAAAAAAGCCGCAGGCATACAAAAAGGCACGGACAATCCACTCAAAAACAAGGTTGGCAAGCTCACCAAAAAGCAGGTTTTGGAAATCGTGGAGAAAAAAATCGCTGATTTAAACACCAAAGACAAAGAACAAGCGGCGAAAATCATCGCTGGTTCGGCTCGTTCTATGGGCGTTGAAGTCGTGGATTAAAGGAAATTCAATGTCAAAATTAACAAAAAGATTTAAAGAACTCACTCAAAAAATCGACACGAGCAAGGATTATGCCTTGCTTGAAGGCATTGAGGCGGTGAAAAATTTAGCATCGGCTAAATTTGATGAAACCGTTGAAATCGCCTTAAAACTCAATGTCGACCCACGCCACGCCGACCAAATGGTGCGTGGTTCTGTGGTGTTGCCCGCTGGCACAGGCAAAAAAGTGCGCGTGGCTGTCATCGCCAAAGATGCCCAAGCTGATGCGGCAAAAAGCGCAGGGGCGGACATAGTAGGCAGTGATGATTTGGTTGAAGAAATTCAAAAGGGCAATATGAACTTTGATGTCTTAATCGCCACGCCAAATTTAATGGGGCTTGTGGGTAAAGTAGGGCGGATTTTAGGACCCAAAGGACTTATGCCAAACCCAAAAACAGGCACAGTTACTATGGATGTGGCACAAGCTGTAAATAACGCTAAAAGCGGACAGGTAAATTTCCGCGTGGATAAGCAGGGCAACATACACGCAGGGCTTGGTAAGGCGAGCTTTTCAAAGGAGCAATTAGGCGAAAACATAAGCACCTTTATCAAAGCCATAAACAAGCACAAACCCGCATCATCTAAGGGACGCTACATAAAAAATGCCGCACTTTCTTTGACGATGAGTCCGTCCATAAGCCTTGAAACCCAAGAGCTTTTGGATATGAAGTAAATTTTGCCTGCTAAATTTCGCAAAAATTTAAAAAATTCAGCGGAATTTGGCAGGATTTTAAAAACGCTTGAATTTTAAAATAAAAGCGAGCAAATTTCGGTTTTTTCGCTTTTATTTTAGATTAGAGATAGCGTGAGGCGCAAGCTTAATCGTCTAAATTCAGCCGAATTTAGCCGCTCCGCTTGAAATCGCTAGTCGGAAAGGAGAAGTATGACTAGAAGCGAAAAGACGCAAATCATCAGCACGCTTGAAGCTGGCTTTAAAGAAAGCGAAGCCATAGTGGTTTGCAACTATAAAGGGCTAAGCACCAAAAAGCTCGAAGAGCTTAGGGAAAACGCAAGGCAAAGCGAAGTTAAAGTGCAAATCGTGAAAAACACGCTTGCGGCGATTGCCCTTAAAAACGCTGGTAAAGACGGGCTTGAACTCAAAGAGACAAACATTTATCTTTGGGGGGCTGACCAGCTTAATGTTTGCAAGGTTGCGTCTAAATTTGAAGACGCGAACGAGCTTTTTAACATTAAGCTCGCCTTTATCGATGGCGAAGTGAGCGAAGTAGCGAAGGTAAAAGCCCTAGCGAAAATGCCATCTCGCAATGAGTTGCTTGCAATGTTGTTGCAAGTTTGGAACGCGCCGATACAAAATTTTGTCATCGGACTCAATGCTTTAAAAGCAAAAAAAGAATCAGAAGGATAAAAAATGGCAGTATCAAAACAAGATGTGCTTGAATACATTTCAAATTTAAGCGTGCTTGAACTTTCAGAGCTCGTAAAAGAATTTGAAGAAAAATTTGGCGTATCAGCTGCGCCTGTGGTAGTAGCTGGTGCTGGTGGCGGTGCAGCGGGCGGTGGCGCGGCTGCGGCTGAGGAAAAGACTGAATTTAATGTCGTGCTTGTTGAAAGCGGGGCAAAGAAAATCGAAGTCATTAAGGTTGTCCGTGCCATCACAGGACTTGGGCTTAAAGAGGCAAAAGACGCTGTTGAGCAAACTCCGTCCGTGCTTAAAGAGGGCGCAAACAAGGCTGATGCAGAAGCAGCCAAAAAACAACTCGAAGAAGCAGGAGCTAAATGCGAGTTAAAATAAGCCTTTAAGCGATAAAGGCTTTTGTCAAGCCCTTGAAAAAGGGCTGAATTTAAGCCCCTTTTGGGGCTTTTCTTGTAGATATAAGAGGTAAAACAATGCAAAAAACGCAACTTTCTAAAAATCGACTTCGGGTTGATTTTTCAAATCTATCAAATCAAATCGAAATTCCAAATCTCTTGCAACTGCAAAAAAAGAGTTTTGACCATTTTTTAAACCCTGATAGCAACAGCGAAAGTGGCATAGAAAAGGTATTTAAAAGCATTTTTCCTATCCACGACCCGCAAAATCGTTTGAGTTTAGAGTATGTAAGCAGCCAAATAGGAAAGCCACGATACACCGTGCGTGAGTGTATGGAGCGCGGGCTTACTTATGCGGTGAATTTAAAGATGAAAATTCGCCTTACCTTGCACGAAAAGGACGACAAAAGCGGCGAGAAAATAGGCATCAAAGACATAAAAGAACAAGAAATTTTTATACGCGAAATTCCCTTGATGACGGATAGAATTTCTTTCATCATCAACGGCGTTGAGCGCGTTGTGGTAAATCAACTCCACAGAAGTCCCGGGGTGATTTTCAAAGAAGAAGAAAGCACCACTTCGGCAAACAAGCTCGTTTATACAGCGCAGATTATCCCTGATAGAGGCTCGTGGCTTTATTTTGAGTATGATACCAAAGATGTGCTTTATGTGCGTATCAACAAACGCCGCAAAGTGCCTATCACTATGCTTTTCCGCGCTCTTGGCTACAAAAAGCAAGACATTATCAAGCTTTTTTATCCTATCCAAACCATACACATAAAAAAGGATAAATTTTTCATCGAATTTAACCCTGATGATTTTATGGACAGAATCGAATACGATGTTAAGGACGAAAAGGGCGAGATTGTTTTGCAAGCTGGCAAAAGGCTTTCTAAGAAAAAAGCCGAGCAGCTTGTGGCAAGCGGGCTAAAATGGGTAGAGTATCCGCTTGAAATTCTCACAAATCGCTATTTAGCAAAGCCGATTTTAGGCAAAAAGGGCGAAGTGCTGTTTGACTCGCTCACCTTGCTTGAAGAAAACAAGCTGGCTAAAATCAAAGACAATTTCACAAGCTTTGAAATCGCCAACGATTTAGCTTCTGAGGTTGATGCGGCGATTATAAATTCTTTTTTGCAAGACAACGAAACCTTGCGTGCTTTGCGCCAAAGTGAGAATTTAGAAGATGAAAACGACTTAGCGGCGATTAGAATTTACAAGGTAATGCGCCCTGGTGAGCCTGTGGTAAAGGACGCTGCAAAGGCTTATGTGAATGATTTGTTTTTCAACCCTGAAAGGTATGATTTAACCAAAGTAGGGCGAATGAAAATGAACCACAAGCTCGGTTTAAGCGTGCCTGAGTATATCACCGTGCTTACAAATGAAGACATCATCAAAAGCACAAAATATCTCATCAAGGTAAAAAACGGCAAGGGGCGCATTGACGATAGAGACCATTTAGGCAACCGCCGCATTCGCTCTATCGGCGAGCTTTTGGCAAATGAGTTGCATTTGGGCTTAGCAAAAATGCAAAAGGCAATCCGCGATAAATTTACGGCTTTAAATACTGATTTAGACAAGGTAATGCCTTATGATTTAATCAACCCCAAAACCATAACCACAACCATACTTGAATTCTTTACGGGCGGGCAACTTTCTCAATTTATGGACCAAACAAATCCTTTGAGCGAAGTTACACACAAAAGACGGCTTTCAGCACTTGGCGAGGGCGGTATAGTAAAGGAAAGAGCGGGCTTTGAGGTGCGCGATGTGCATACAACGCACTATGGGCGAATTTGTCCTGTGGAAACGCCAGAAGGACAAAACATAGGGCTTATCAACACGCTTGCAACCTACGCAAAAGTCAATGATTTGGGCTTTGTCGAAGCACCTTACAAAAAAGTCGAAAACGGCAAGGTGATGAACGACATTGTTTATCTTACCGCCACGCAAGAAGAAGGGCTTTTAATCGCCCCTGCTTCAACAAAAGTAGATAGCAAGGGTATGATAAGCGATGAATTCATCGAGGCTAGGCAAGATGGCGAAACCATACTTGCTAAAAGAGATGAGATAAATTTGATAGATTTATGCTCGGGTATGATAGTGGGCGTAACGGCGTCTTTAATCCCCTTTTTAGAGCACGATGATGCTAACCGCGCGCTTATGGGCTCAAATATGCAGCGCCAAGCCGTGCCGCTTTTAACAAGCGAAGCGCCTATTGTCGGCACAGGTATGGAAAGAGTGATAGCCCGCGATGCGTGGATGGCGGTAAAGGCAAAAAACGCTGGCATAGTCGAAAAAGTGGATAACAAAAGCATATTTATCTTATGCGAGGACAAGACGGGACCTTTTATTGATTATTACTCAATGGAGAAAAATTTAAGGACAAACCAAAACACCGCTTACAACCAACACCCTATCGTCAAAAAAGGCGACAAAATCGAAGCTGGGCAAATCATAGCTGACGGGGCGAGTATGGACAAGGGCGAGCTAGCCATAGGCAAAAACGCGCTCATCGCCTTTATGCCGTGGAATGGCTACAACTACGAAGACGCCATAGTCGTAAGCGAAAAGATGATACGCGATGACACCTTTACGAGCGTGCATATTTACGAAAAAGAAATCGAAGCACGCGAGCTAAAAGACGGCATAGAAGAAATCACAAGGGACATTCCAAATGTCAAAGAAGAGGACATAATGCACCTTGATGAAAGCGGTATCGCGCGTATCGGCACGCACATAAAGCCGGGTATGATACTTGTGGGTAAGGTTTCGCCAAAGGGCGAAGTGAAACCAACGCCAGAAGAGCGGCTTTTGCGGGCGATTTTTGGCGAAAAGGCTGGACATGTCGTCAATAAATCCCTTTACGCTACTGCAAGTTTAGAAGGCGTTGTCGTTGATGTAAAAATTTTCACCAAAAAAGGCTATGAAAAGGACGCTAGGACGATAAAGGCTTACAACGAAGAAAAGCTGAATTTAGAAAAAGAACACCACGACAGACTTGTGATGATGGACAAAGAAGAGATTTTAAGAGTGCACGCACTTTTAGCAAAATCAGCCCTTTCCACAGACTGCAAAATTGGCAACCGCCGCTACAAAAAAGGCGACAAGGCTGATTTAAGAGAGTTACAAAAGGTAAATCGCTTTGCGCTCAATTCAGTTGTCAAGGCGTATTCAAGAGGCGTGCAAAAGCAGTATGAAGAGCTTAAAAACCATTTTCAAAACGAAAAGAAAAAGCTCAAAGCCGAACACGATGAAAAGCTTGACATTTTGGAAAAAGATGACATTTTGCCAAGTGGGGTTGTAAAACTTGTGAAAATTTACATAGCCGCTAAAAGAAAGCTCAAAGTCGGCGACAAAATGGCGGGCAGACACGGCAACAAGGGCATAGTGTCAAACATAGTGCCTGAAATGGATATGCCTTATCTTCCCGATGGGCGCACTATCGACATAGTGCTAAACCCCTTAGGCGTGCCGTCTCGTATGAATATAGGGCAAATTTTAGAAAGCCATTTAGGTGTGGTAGGACTTCGTTTAGGCGAGCAAATCCAAGAGATTTTTGAAGCCAAGCGTAAATTTTTCATCAAAGAACTGCGCGAAAAGATGATAGAAATCTGCTGCGCCTTGCCACGCCTTGCCAAAGAAAAGGAATTTTTAGAAAGCCTTGATGACAAAATTCTTGTTGAGTATGCTAGGGACTGGTCAAGGGGCATAAAATTCGCCACGCCCGTTTTTGAGGGAACGAGCATTGATGAATTTAGCAAGCTTTTTGAAATGGCAAAGCTTTCAATGGACGGCAAAACCGAGCTATATGATGGACAAACAGGCGAGAAAATGGCAGAGCGCGTGCATGTTGGGTGTATGTATATGCTTAAACTCCACCACCTTGTCGATGAAAAGGTGCACGCAAGAAGCACGGGACCTTATAGCTTAGTTACACAGCAACCTGTGGGCGGCAAGGCTCTTTTTGGCGGACAACGCTTTGGAGAAATGGAAGTTTGGGCGCTAGAAGCTTACGGTGCGGCGCATACTTTGCGCGAAATGCTGACTATCAAATCAGACGATGTGGAGGGGCGTTTTAGCGCATACAAAGCCTTGACAAAGGGCGAAAATGTGCCAAGCACGGGCATACCCGAAACCTTTTTTGTGCTTACAAACGAGCTAAAATCACTCGCACTTGATGTTGAGATTTTTAACGAGGAAAAAAACAATGAGTAAATTTAAAGTCATCGAAATCAAAGAAGAAAACCGCCCGCGCGATTTTGAAGCCTTTCAGTTAAGGCTTGCAAGCCCTGAAAGGATAAAATCGTGGAGCTATGGCGAGGTAAAAAAGCCAGAAACCATAAACTACCGCACCTTAAAGCCTGAAAGGGATGGGCTTTTTTGTGCTAAAATTTTTGGTCCTATAAGGGATTATGAGTGTCTTTGTGGCAAATACAAAAAAATGCGCTTTAAGGGCGTAAAATGCGAAAAATGCGGCGTTGAAGTGGCTAGCTCCAAAGTGCGCCGCAGCCGAATGGGACATATCGAGCTTGTTACGCCTGTGGCTCACATTTGGTATGTGAATTCCTTGCCATCACGCATAGGCACTTTGCTTGGCATAAAGATGAAAGATTTAGAACGCGTGCTTTACTATGAAGCCTACATTGTCGAAGAGGCTGGCGATGCTTACTATGACAACGAAAATTCAAAAAAAGTCGAAGCGTGCGATGTCTTAAACGAAGAGCAGTTTCAAAGCCTTTCGCAAAGGTATGACGGCTTTAAGGCAAGAATGGGCGGCGAGGCTGTTTATGATTTGCTTAAAAATTTAGATTTAGTGGAGCTTTTAAACCAACTCAAAGAAGAGATGAATTCAACCAACAGCGAAGCCAAGAAAAAAAGCATAGTCAAGCGTTTGAAAGTAGTGGAGAATTTCTTAAATTCAAACTCAGCCAACTCAGATGACAGCGTGCCAAACCGCCCTGAGTGGATGATGATTACGAATTTACCCGTTTTGCCGCCTGATTTGCGCCCTTTGGTTGCGCTTGATGGAGGTAAATTCGCCGTTAGCGATGTCAATGACTTATACCGCCGTGTGATTAACCGCAACACGCGCTTAAAAAGGCTTATGGAGCTTGATGCGCCTGAGATTATCATACGCAACGAAAAAAGAATGCTCCAAGAAGCTGTCGATGCACTCTTTGATAACGGACGCCGTGCAAATGCTGTAAAAGGCGCAAACAAGCGCCCACTTAAATCTTTAAGTGAGATTATCAAGGGCAAGCAAGGGCGTTTCCGTCAAAATTTGCTCGGCAAACGGGTGGATTTTTCGGGGCGTTCTGTCATCGTAGTAGGACCAAAGCTCAAAATGGACGAGTGTGGCTTGCCTAAAAAAATGGCATTAGAGCTATTTAAGCCACATTTGCTTGCTAAACTTGAAGAAAAAGGCTACGCTACAACGGTTAAACAAGCTAAAAAGATGATAGAAAGCCGCACAAACGAAGTTTGGGAGTGCCTTGAAGAAGTCGTTAAGGGACACCCTGTGCTTTTAAACCGCGCCCCAACCTTGCATAAACTTTCTATCCAAGCCTTTCACCCTATTTTAGTGGAGGGCAAGGCGATACAGCTACACCCGCTTGTGTGTGCCGCCTTTAATGCAGACTTTGACGGCGACCAAATGGCTGTGCATGTGCCACTCTCACAAGAAGCCATTGCCGAGTGCAAGATTTTAATGCTCTCATCGATGAATATCTTGTTGCCAGCAAGCGGTAAATCAGTAGCCGTGCCTAGCCAAGATATGGTTTTGGGGATTTATTATCTTTCGCTTGAAAAAAGCGGCGTTGCGGGTTCGCACAAAATTTGCACGGGCATTGATGAGGTGATGATGGCGTTAAATGCGCGTTGCCTTGACATACACGCGAGCATTCAAACCGTCGTCGATGGCAGAAAGCTTAAAACAACAGCAGGCAGGCTCATCATCAAATCTATCTTGCCTGATTTTGTGCCAGAATATATGTGGAACAAAATTTTAAAGAAAAAAGACATAGCCGCGCTTGTGGATTTTGTCCATAAACAAGGCGGACTTGGCATAACGGCGGACTTTTTGGATAAGCTTAAAAATTTAGGCTTTGAGTATGCGACAAAGGCGGGCATTTCTATCTCCATAGCCGACATTATCGTGCCAAATGAAAAAGAAAAAGAAATCGCCGCAGCTAAAAAACAAGTGCAAAGCATACAAAATTCGTTCAATCAAGGCTTAATCACAGCTTCTGAGCGCTACAACAAAATCATCGACATTTGGAAACGCACCAACAATGTGCTTTCAAAAGAGATGATGAATTTAGTGCAAAAGGACAAAGAGGGCTTTAACAGCATTTATATGATGGCAGACAGCGGCGCGCGCGGCTCGGCGGCTCAAATTTCACAGCTTGCCGCTATGCGTGGGCTTATGGCAAAGCCTGATGGTTCTATCATCGAAACGCCCATTATCTCAAATTTCCGTGAGGGCTTAAATGTGCTTGAATACTTCATCTCAACGCACGGAGCGAGAAAGGGACTTGCTGATACCGCGCTTAAAACAGCAAATGCGGGCTATCTCACAAGAAAGCTCATCGATGTGGCGCAAAATGTCAAAATCACCATAGCTGATTGTGGCACTCACGAGGGCGTAGAAATCAACGAGATTACCGCTGATGGCGCAGTTGTCGAAGCCCTTGAAGAGCGCATTTTGGGTAGGGTTTTGGCTGAGGACATCATAGACCCTATCACCAACGAAACGCTTTTTGCCGAAGGCACTTTAATGGACGAGGACAAGGTGAAAGTTTTAAGCGAGAGCAACATAAAAAGCGTCAATATCCGCACGCCCATTACTTGCAAGGCAAAAAAAGGCATTTGTGCCAAATGCTATGGCGTGAATTTAGGGGACGGCAAGCTTGTAAAACCGGGCGAGGCAGTAGGTATCATCTCCGCTCAAAGTATCGGCGAGCCGGGCACTCAGCTCACACTAAGAACCTTCCACAGCGGCGGCACGGCAAGCACGGATTTGCAAGATAGGCAAGTCATTGCGCAAAAAGAGGGCTTTATAAGGTTTTATAATCTCAACACCTACACCGACAAAAGTGGCAAAAACATAGTCGCAAACCGCCGCAACGCTGGCATTTTGCTTGTTGAACCACGCATAAAAGCCCCATTTGACGGCACTATCAGCATAGAAAACATACACGAAGATGTCATCGTGTCGGTAAAAAATGGCAAAGATGAAGTGAAATTCACACTTCGCAAATACGACATAGCCAAAGCCAACGAGCTAGCAGGCGTTAGCGGTAGCATAGGCGGTAAATTTTACCTACCTTACAAAAACGGCGCAAAGGTTGTCCAAGATGAAAGCGTGGTTGAGGTGATTAAAGAGGGCTGGAATGTGCCAAACCGCATACCTTACGCGAGCGAGATTTTGGTAAAAGACGGCGACCCTGTGGTGCAAAATATCAAGGCAGGCGAGGCTGGAACGCTTAAATTCTACATACTCAAAGGCGATGGCTTAGATAGAATTCGCAATGTCAAAAAAGGCGATGTCGTCAAAGAAAAAGGCTTTTTCGTTGTCGTGGCGGACAAAAACGACAGAGAGGCAAAACGCCACTATATACCACGCGAGTCCGTCATAGAATTTGACGATAGCGCGACTATCGCAAGTGCCGATACTATCATCGCTAGCGCACCGAAAAAAGAAAAAACCATCATCGCTGAGTGGGACCCTTACAACAACACCATCATCGCCGAAAATGAAGGCGTAGTGAGCTTTGAGGACATTGAGATAGGATACAGCGCGGATGAGCAAATCGATGAAGCCACAGGCAAAAGCTCGCTTGTCATCAACGAGTATTTGCCAAGCGGCGTGCGCCCAGCTTTGATTTTGAGTGTAAAAGGCGGCAAGAGCATTCGCTACGCCCTTGAACCCAAAACCGTCATCAGCGTAAATGACGGCGACAAGGTAGCAAAGGCGGACATTTTAGCAAAAATTCCAAAAGCCGTTACCAAGTCAAAGGACATTACGGGCGGTTTGCCAAGGGTTAGCGAGCTTTTTGAGGCAAGAAAGCCCAAAAACGCAGCTGTGATTGCCGAGATAGACGGCACAGTGCGCTTTGACAAGTCTATGCACTCCAAAGAACGCATTGTCATCGAGGGCGAGGACGGCGGCAGTGTCGAGTATCTCATCAGCAAAAGCCGCAACATACAAGTGCGTGATGGCGAGTTTATCCACGCGGGCGAAAAGCTCACAGACGGCGTGATTTCAAGCCACGATGTGCTGAAAATTCTTGGCGAAAAGGCGCTTCATCACTATCTCATCAGCGAAATTCAGCAAGTTTATCGCGGGCAGGGCGTTGTGATTTCTGACAAGCACATAGAAGTCATCATCTCACAAATGTTAAGGCAGGTGAAGATTGTCGATAGTGGCAACACCAAATTCATCATCGGCGATTTCATATCAAGGCGCAAATTTAAAGAAGAAAACGAAAGAGTAATGGTACTTGGCGGCGAACCAGCCATCGCCGAACCCGTGCTGCTAGGCGTTACGCGCGCGGCTATCGGCAGCGATAGTGTCATCTCATCAGCGTCTTTCCAAGAAACCACAAAGGTGCTTACAGAAGCGAGCATAGCGGGCAAATTTGACTATTTAGAGGACTTGAAAGAAAATGTCATTTTAGGGCGAATGATACCCGTTGGCACAGGACTTTACCACGAGGAAAAAATGCGCCTTAAAACCGCAGAGTAAAGCACAAGCGCACTTAAATTTAAGCAAATTTAAGTGCGCTTTTTTAAATTTAAGGTGCTTTGTCTCAAAAAGCGTTGATTTTACGCTTTATTGTAGCCGTTAATGAGCTTTTAGGCTTTGTCAAGTTGTTTCGCTTGATACAAAGCAAAGAATCCAAACGCCACGCAAAGCGCAAGTAAGAAGTAAGGCACGATTTCACCCATTTTAACCCCCTTTAATTTGCTTTTTATCTCGTTTTATGTCGTCATATACGATTTTAAAAGCCAACATAGGGATAGCCAAAAAGCTGAGTCCGATTACGACTATTGCAAAATTTTCAATCATCACAAGTCCTCCAAATCGTCTATATGTTTATTTATGCGCTGGTTAAGAAAAATAATATCAACAAATAAACCTATTTTTACTCAAATCTTTCCATAAATTTAAATAAAAGCCCACAGAAAGCTGTAAATAAACCAAAAAAGAATGCACCATATATAAATTCCATATTTATCCTCCATAATTTGTTTTTGTTTGCTCAATTCTTTCCATTTCTGTAAGAATTGTGGCACAAACATAGTCTTTGAAATTTCTAATCAACAAAGCAGTCATAGCATTTTTAACCAACAACATTACAGCAATCCTACGAAAAAAAGTAGATTAAAGAGCATACCGCACAATAAATTTGTGGTATAAAAAAGGCTATGATAAAAAGCCATATTGATTTGTGTAGCAACGCAAAGCAAATCCAAAGCCTATTGCGATATATGTTGTAATCGCATAAACGAAACCAAGCGTAAAAAAAAGAACTAGGACTATCAGCAGTATATCATTGTTAAAGATAAAAGTAAATCTATTGTAAGCGCATATCATCAAAAATACTATATTTAACACAGCTAACCAGCCATACAGTTTTACTAACCTTTTTTCATTTTTTACTCTAAAATCTGTGATAGGATTTGTTATTTCATATACCTGTGCCCAAATTTCAAGTGATTTTAGCGCACTAGATATATAATTCGATAGCATTTTGTATTCATCTATCTTTACTTTCATTACTAGCCTCCGTTGCGTTTTTTGTGTTTATCGTAGCAAAAAGTAAAACTCAATGCAAAGAGTCAAACAACTTTAATAAAAACAACATAAATATAGCATTGATTGCTAAAAAGAATGTCATTATAAAAAACATTTTTGCTTCAAATTTAAGCATTTTTTCACCTTTTTTATAAAATCCTTTGCAAGTATAGCAAAATTAGCTTACAAAAAACTTAAACACCGCACAAATCTAAAATATAAGTGAAATTTTGATTGTTTTTAGGCTTTTTTTGGTATAATGGCGGTGAAATTTGTTTAAGGACTATGAGATGATTTTGTATGGAGCATTAGGCGTATTGTTTGCTTTGAGTGTTTTAGTAGCAGTGCTTGATAAAAAAATATCTCACGGGATATTCTTTTTTATTGCTTTTATTATTTTGGCTATACCTTTTTTTGTAATAGGGGCTATTGCAGAATCGATGATGCTGTGGCTGCTTTAAAGGTGCTATAATGTCATTTTATCCTTTTTTCAGTCTTTTGGAGTATCATTTAAGCCTTTTTCGGTCTTTCAGAGTCTCATTTGAGCCTTTTTCAGTTTTTCAGGGTATCATCGAGCCTTTTTCAGCCTTTAAGCAAAATGGCATAGAATTTATGAATTTTTGCGTTCAAATACCAAAAAATTGAAGTTTGGGTTAAGCAAAACAGCGTAGGACTTTGTCATACTGACTTGTCTTGCCTTGTCATACCGAACACTCTTGTTGTCATACTGAGCTTTCGTAAGAAAGCGAAGTATCCACAAATTCAAAGCGTGTCTTAAATTCTTTGGATTTTTCGCTACGCTCAAAATGACAAAACCCTTGTCATACTGAGCCTTTGGCGAAGTATCCACGCAAAACGCACAGCGGGTTGCTGAGAACAAAAGCGTTGAGGCAATTCAAGGCTTTGAAAAGCCTTGAATTTTCTTGCAAATTCGCAGCAAGGTATCTGCGCACTTTGCTTTTTTACAGCGAGATATCTATGTGCTTTGCTTTTTTGCAGTAAGATACTTGTGCGTTTTGCCTTTTCGCAGCAAGGTATCTGTGCGCTTTGCTCTGCGATGAACCGCTTTTTATCCCCAAAAAATTTATCCCAGCCATTCACCCCGCACGCTTTTTGATAAGGGCGTTGAAAAAGGGCTTAAAGCCCTTTGATTAGAAATTATAAATGTAGCTTAGCACCACGCTGAAAGGGCGGTAGTGGTAAGTTTTGGTGTCTTTTACAATAGCTGGCGTTTGTGGCGGTATGAGCGGTGAAGTGCCATTGCTTGCTTTGAAAAGCTTTGATTTAGGGAAGTAAGTGCGTGCGCCAAGGTCGATTTCGTGGTTTTCTTTGACGCTCACTCGCAAGCCTAAATTCGCATTTGCGGCGAAATTCGTGTAGCTTCGCTTGCCGTTTGATACCTCATACTCTTTGCCATTTGCCGCCCAAGTAACGCCGCCAACGCCCACGCCAGCATAAACGCCCCAAGTTATGTCATCGTTTTTTGGAGTGAAATTGTAAAGCAAATCAGCCCCGATGAAATAATCAATAAAAGTTGTGTAGTAAGTCTTGCCCGTGCCTGTGAAAATGGAGCTAGCAGCTTGATTTGCCGCTGCTTGTTGTATGGCTGGGTCAGCAGTGGCTACTTGCCCCATAAGCATACCCATAAGCGAGTCGCTATACTCGACATTTACAAGCCTGCCGTGTCCTACGCCCACTTGTCCGTAAGCTCGCACGCCAAATTTACGCTGTGCGCCGAAAAACCACTTATAACCGCCCTTTACAGCAAGGCTTGGCATAAGATTGTCCGCCTTAATGTCGCCTGAAATGCTCGCAGGACCCATAGCATAATCAAGCGTTTGCTTGAATTTAACCTTGTTTGCTCCAAGCTCCACACCCACAAAGACTCCGTCTTTTTCCGCTCCAAAGGCACTTTGTGCCAAAACAACACTCGCTAAAACGCCAGCGAGCAAGGCTTTTTTTGATGAAACCATTGTTTCTCCCTTTTTTGAAAATAAAAGTGGCATTATAACACTAAAAAAGTAAAGTTGGGTAATAAATTTGCAAAATTGAGTGAATTTTAGTAGTCCGTTGTGCGTTTGGCAAGGTGAAAAATTTGTAAATTCCGTTTCAATGCTTTGTTTTCAGCAACCCGCTGTGTGTTTTGTGTGGATACTTCGCTTGCGCTTGGTATGGCAAAATTTAAGATATTTTCTTTTATTCAAAGTCAGTATGACAAAAAATAATTAAGTATGGCAAGACAAGTCAGTATAACAAAAATAAGTCGATATGACACAAACAACCCTTTTAATAAAGGAGTCGAATTTTATAAAAATTTGTTAAAGTTGAGTCTGCCTTGTCCGCGCAAGTCAAAGTTGCGAGATTTATAAGAGTTTGTGAATTTTTTATATATTATAAGGTTTATTGAACGAAGTGTTGTTAGAATTTGATTAAATTTACCTAAATTTTTGCCTAAAATCTGCTTTACACAGCACACAAAAATTCAAGCAAAGAGTTAGCTCACAAGACAGCAAACAAAATTCAAGCAAAAAGTTAGCCTACAAGGCTAGTTAGCCATACACCCTTTCGCCTTTGATAAAGTGCGCTTTTACCTCGCCTAAAAGTTCATCTTTTGCGTAAAGGCTGTTTTGTGGGGCTTTGCTTTTAGCGTTTTCATCAAAGAGTATGAAATTTGCTTCCTTGCCAACTTGTATCAAGCCCGAATTTAGCCCTAAAAACGCCGCTTGATGAGAGCTTGTAAATTCGCAAAGCTCTTCCCACGAAAAAACGCCTTTTTTTACCAAAAATGAGTAGCAAAGGCTGATATACTCGCAAATAGAATGCACTCCAAAGCTCGCTTCATCAAAGCTCACATCTTTGTGGGTGATGGACTTTGGGCTATGCAGTGAGCTTAAAAACTTGATTTTACCAGCTTTTAAGGCTTTTTGCAAAGCCAAAGCGTCAGTTTTAGAGCGAAGTGGTGGCATTAGCTTTGCAAAGGTGTTGAATTCACGGCATTCCTCATCGCTTTTTAGCAGGTGATGAATGCTCGTTTGGATTAAATCCGTCTCATCAAGTAAATTGAGCGATTTGTCAAGACTCAGGCACTCATAAAGCACACGCACGCCGTAAAATTCAGCGATTTGCTTGATTTTAGCCACTTCGCTGAATTCACTCACCGCGCTAATGCCGATAAGTCCTAGCTCAAAGCTAGTTTGGCTGTCGTTCATCACGCCGTTATCATCAAAGCCAGCCTCAAAGCAACGCACGAAAATCGTTTTGCCTTTCATCAGCGCATACTGCATACTTTGGCGCAACACGCTCGCCCTGTGCGAGCTTTCACACTCTAAGGCAAAAGCGCCCTTGTTGATGAGCGTGGAGAGATTTTTAAGCTTGCCCGCGCTATCGCACACGCGCACATTTGCGAAAACTTTGAGCTTTAAACCCTTTAAATGCTCCAAAAAAAGAGCAAAACTTTCCTCATCAAAGTCCATATTGTCTTTAAGCACCACAGCACAAACGCCGCTTTTTAGGCACTCTTCTTCTAAAAGCCTTAAATTTTCTATGCTAAAATGCTCGTTTTTAAGGCTCACATTTAAATCAATAAAAGATGGCAAAAGTGTCAAAGACTTTGCGTCAAAGACTTCATCTTTGTTTGCACCTTTTGGCGTTAAATTTGCCCCTATCTCGGCGATTAAGCCCTTTTCTACTCGCACATCAGCAGGTTTGTTTCCGTAAATTTTAGCGTTTTTGATGAGCATTTTCTTTCCTTTTTTTGGATTATATCATAAAAGATTTTAAATTTCACAAGGATTTATAAAATTTATCCTTAAAAATGAGTAAAAATTTAACTTTGATTTTGCAATCTCCAAATTTACACACCCAAAGAAAATTTTATAAATTTTTTCAAATTTTAAGCATAAAAGCAAAAAATAAAAGTTAAAATGAAAAGTGCAAAACAATTCAAACTCTAAGGAGACACTATGAACTACACCCAAGTTTTCGACCCGCTTGGCAATATCTGGCTGAGCGCGCTTGTGGCTTTTTTGCCGATTGCGTGCTTTTTACTTTGCTTGCTTGTCTTTAAGATGAGAGGCTATGTGGCGGGCTTTATCACCGTGATTGTGGCGACACTTGTGGCACTTTTTGCCTACGATATGCCCTTTTCACTTATAGGAGCGAGCTTTATCCACGGCTTCGCGCAAGGTATGTGGCCTATCGCGTGGATTATCATCGCGGCGATTTTCTTGTATAAACTCTCTGTGAAATCAGGCAGTTTTGAGATTATCAAAGAAAGCGTTATGAGTATCACGCCAGACCATAGAATTCAAGTCATCTTAATCGGCTTTTGCTTTGGCTCGTTTTTAGAAGGGGCTATCGGCTTTGGCGGACCTGTGGCGATAACAGCGGCGTTGCTTATGGGACTAGGGCTTAAACCACTCTATGCAGCGGGACTTTGTCTCATCGCAAATACCGCGCCTGTGGCTTTTGGAGCGGTTGGAATTCCTATCATCGCTATGTCAAACCTTGTGGGCGTTGAGCAGTATCAAGTTTCTGCTATGGTAGGGCGAATGCTCGTGCCTTTAAGCCTAACCGTGCCTTTTTTCATCGTCTTTTTGATGGACGGCGTTAAGGGCGTGAAAGAGACTTTTCCAGCGATTTTAGTAGCAGCTGTGAGCTTTACAGGCACTCAGTTTTTAAGCTCAAATTTTCTTGGCGCAGAGTTGCCAGACATCGCATCAGCGGTTGTTTCGCTCGCTTGCACCACAATCTTTTTGAAATTTTGGAAGGTTAAAAATGTATTTCGCCTTGATGATGTCAAGGACTTTACAAACCACTCCAAACTCTCGCTTGGCGTGGTGTTTAAAGCGTGGTTGCCTTTTATTTTGTTGATTGCTTGTATTGTCGTTTGGACGCAGGACTGGTTTAAGGCATTCTTTAAAAAAGGTTCTGTGTTTGACTACACGCAAGTAACAATGGTGTTTAAAAATATGGAATCAGCTATCCAAAACGCCGCTGGCAGCGCTGTCAATTTGGACTTGGCTTTCAATCTCATCGCCTTGCAAGGCGGAACGGCGATTTTGCTAGCAGCTGTGCTTACTATACTTTTCTTGCGCATTAAATTAAATGTCGTAGAAGAAGCACTTGGCGACACGCTTAAAGAAATGGCTATACCTTGTATCACTATCGGCTTGGTTGTGGCTTTTGCCTTTATCTCACGCAACAGCGGAATGAGCGAAACGCTAGGACGCGCATTTGCAGAGTCTGGCAATGCCTTTGCCTTTTTCAGCCCCATTGTCGGCTGGCTTGGCGTTTTCATCACAGGAAGCGATACTAGCTCAAACCTACTCTTTGGCACACTCCAACAAGTAAGCGCACAACAACTTGGCATTAAAGAAGCGTTGTTTTTAGCGGCAAACTCCGTAGGTGGCGTTGTCGGTAAGATGATAAGCCCGCAAAGTATCGCCATAGCGTGCGCTGCGGTGGGCTTGGTAGGACGAGAAAGCGAGCTGTTTAGATTTACGCTCAAATACTCCATAGGCTTTATTTTGATTATAGGCGTTTGGACGGCGATAATAGCACTTTTCTTAAACGGCATAATCCCCGACATAGTGCCTTTGGCGAAATGATTTACCCCGAATTTTTCGGGGTTTTGAGGTGAATTCACGGTGAGAGCGTGAAATTTATTATGGATTGCGAGAATTTGCTTATGGCAAATTCTCGCAATGACGAAATGTTTTTTAACGAAAGAGGACAAAGGCGCAGAATTTGAGATGAAGTTCGTGGGTTGCGTAGAAAAAAGCGAAATGAGCGCACTTATGCGTGCGTGATTTGAGCTTTTTTCAAGCTCCCGCGAAATTCGCTCAAAGACAAGCCGCCAAAAAGGAGAAAAAATGCAAAAAATTGTCTATTTTTACGCTACCTGTTTAGGCTCTGCTGCTATGCAAGAAATGGTGCTAAATGGCATAAAACTCTTGCGTAAGGAAGGCGTTGAGGTGATTTTCAAAAAAAACCAAACCTGTTGCGGACAACCGTCTTTTAACACGGGCTATTTCAACGAAAGCAAGGCTGTGGCTTTGTATAATGCTGAGCTTTTTGATGAGGATTATCCTATCATCGTGCCTAGCGGCTCGTGCGCGGGTATGATGAGCCACGATTATTTGGGGCTTTTTAAGGATGATAAAAACTACGAAAAGGTGGCAAAATTCAGCTCACGCGTCATAGAGCTTTCACAATACCTTGACAAAGTGCTTAATGTCAGCTACGAGGACAAGGGCGAGCCTGTCAAAGTTACTTGGCACAGCAACTGCCACGCTTTAAGAGTGCAAAAAAGCGTTGCGGCGAGCAAAAATTTACTCAAAAGGCTCAAAAATGTCGAGTTAGTGGAGCTTACGCACGAAGAAGAGTGCTGCGGCTTTGGCGGGACTTTTTCGGTAAAAGAGCCTGAAATTTCAAACGCTATGGCTGTGGAAAAGGTAAAAGACATACAAAACAGCGGAGCAAAATATGTCATCAGTGGCGATGGCGGCTGTTTGCTTAATATAAACGGCACTATGAGTAGAATGGGGCTTGATATAAAGGGCATTCACTTGTATGACTTTTTAATCAAACGCCTAGAAGGAGCGAGCTTATGAGTAACACACACAAAATGCCGCACGAAAAAATCGTGCATCAAAAACTCAATGACGAGCAATTGCGCCAGAATTTAACAAACGCGATGCACACCTTGCAAAAAAATCGCTTGAAAGTTATCGAGGATAAATTCAACGATTGGCAAGGCTTGCGCGACAAGGCAAAGCAGGCTAAAAACAACGCTTTGATGAGCCTAGATGAGCGTTTGTTGGAGTTTGAAAAAAACGCTACTAAAAACGGAATGCAGGTGCATTGGGCTGATAGCGACACCGATGCTTGCGAGATTATCTACCAGCTAATGCTTGAAAAAAATATCAGCAAGATACTCAAAGGCAAATCAATGGCTAGCGAGGAAGTGGGGCTTAATCACTACCTAGAAAGCAAGGGTTTGCAAGCCATTGAAACGGATTTAGGCGAGCTTATCATACAGCTTAACCACGAAGCGCCCGTGCATATAGTCGTGCCTGCTATCCACAAAAACCGCTATGAAATCGGCGAAATTTTCAAAGACAAATTAAACGCGCCCCTTGAAAGCGAGCCTGAAAAGCTCAACGCCATAGCAAGAGTGCATTTGCGAAATCAATTTGAAGGCTTGCAAATGGGTTTAAGTGGCGTGAATTTCGCCCTTTCAAAAGAAGGAGCGATTTGGCTTATCGAAAATGAGGGCAACGGCAGAATGTGCACCACAGCCCCAGACATACACATAGCCATTTGTGGCGTGGAAAAGGTGCTTGAAAGTTTCGAGGACGCGGCGACTATGGTGTGCTTGCTAACGCCAAGTGCCACAGGGCAGTTTATCCCAACCTACAACAATATCATCACAGGACCGCGCAAAGACGAGCTTGATGGACCAAAAGAAGTGCATATCGTGCTTTTAAATCACCACAGAAGCGATATGTTGCAAAGCGCAAACTACTACGAAGCCTTGCGTTGCATAAGGTGCGGGGCGTGTATGAATTTTTGCCCTGTGTATGACAAAATCGGCGGACACGCCTACCAGACGATATACCCAGGTCCCATCGGCGAAGTGGTAAGCCCAAATCTCTTTGGCATAGATGAAACCAGCGACATTTTGAGCTTTTGCTCGCTTTGTGGGCGTTGCAGTGAGGTTTGTCCTGTGGAAATCCCGCTAGCTGATTTAATCCGCATTTTAAGAAGCAACAAAATCGGACAAGGCAAGGATTTGCCACTTGGCAAAAACAAGGTGCAACACAGCTTTGCCGAAAGCTTTATCTTTAAACGCTTTGAGGGCATAGCGACAAATGGGGGCTTGTGGCGGTTTGCGCTTTCAAAGGCGCATTATTTCAACGGCATTTTGCACGGCATTAAAGGCGCTTTGCCTGTGGTGAAAAAATGGAGTGCTTACAAGGATTTGCCGCAAATCAAGCACAATCTTTACGATGAAGTGCAAAAAATTCAAGGGGTGCGCTATGAGTGAAAACAGAGTTGAAATTTCAAAGCGAAGCAAAGAGGCGATTTTGGCGGGGCTTAAAAAGGGCTACAAGGACACTGAATTCAAACGAGTGCCAAGTGCTGACCCAGCGGTGCATATAAAAAGTAGCGGCGAAATGCTGAGTGAAATGAAGCAAAAAATGACGGACAACAAATTCATCGTTGAGGAAAGCGACAAGGCACATTTGGAGGCTAAAATCAACGAGATTGTGGCAGGCTATGGCTATGAAAAGCTGATTTATCCGTCAAATTTAGGGCTTGATTTAAGCAAAATCAACGCCAGCGAAAAAGTTTGTTTTGACAAAGAAGTCGAAAGTTTGCGAAAAGAAGTCTTTCACAGCGAATTTTCTATCATCAACGCAAGCTGTGGCGTAAGCTCGCACGGCGTAGTGTGTGTCATCAGCAGCAAAGAACAGCCTAGAATGCTATCCCTTGCGCCCACGCTTTGTATCATTTTGCTGAAAAAAGAGCAAATCGTGCGCAGTATGAGCGAAGCCTTTGCACTTGTGAAAAAAGAGTGCGACAAGGCTAAATCAAGTAATGCGTTAAATTCTAACAAAACTTTGCCAAACAACATTTTGTTTATCGCAGGACCATCGCGCACAGCCGACATTGAGCTTATCACCGTTTTTGGGGTGCACGGCTCGCAAAAAGTGCATTTGGTGCTGTATTAGTTTCGCAAGAACTGAATTTAAGGGCTTTTTATCCGTGTGCCGTTGGTAGCGGATAAAGCCCTTAAAGCTTGCATTTGCTTAAATTTACCTTACAAGCTCGTGTTTTTGCAAGGGCAAAAGTAAATCGCCTTGTTTGGCAAGGGTGCTGCTTGCGTGTTCATGTCATACAAAGCGTTAATAAAAGGCTCTTGCAAGCACTCTTTTTGGCTAGCAAATTTAAAGATTTCGCCATCTTTTATCATCAAAATTTTATCAGCGATGAAGCATTGCTCTGGAAAATGCGAGCTTAAAATGATGGTTTTGTCCTTAAAACTAGTGATGAGTTCGAGCAGTTTAAAGCTGTATGAAATGTCAAGCGCGCTTACAGGCTCATCTAAAATGATGATTTCGTTGTCGCTGATGAGCGCGCGGGCGATGAGTCCTAGCTGTTTTTCGCCGCCTGAAAGCGAGTAGAAAAGGCGATTTGCTAAATGCGCTATGTCAAAGCTCTCTAAAATAGCCCTTGCTTCATCTTTTTGCGCCTTTGAGTAGCTAAAAAGGCTTGATTTGGCGAATTTTCCCATTAAAACCACTTCAAGCAAGGTGAAAGGAAAGATTATGTGGCTATTTTGTGGCACATAGCTCATCATTTGAGCGCGTTTTTTCTCGCAAAGTGTTGAATTTTCAACGCCCTTTACCTTGCAAGAACCAGCATAGTCTAAATTTCCTAGTATAGTCCGCAAGAGCGTGCTTTTGCCTGAGCCGTTTTTCCCTAAAAGGCAAAGAATTTGATTTTTGTCAAGGCTAAAATTGATATTGTTTAGCAAAATTTTGCCATTTATGCGAACGGTTAAATTGTTTAGCTCAATCATATTTTTTCCTTGATACAAGCAGCACCACAGAAAAGACGATGACGCCAAACACACTTGTGATAATGCCTATGGGGATTTCGCTCATTGCGGCGTTTCGCGCTATGGTGTCGCAAAAGAGCAAAAAAAGCCCGCCAAGCAAAACAGAGCCTACAAGCATAAAGCGATGATTTGCTCCGAGCAAAAAGCGCGAGATATGTGGCATCACAAGCCCTATCCAGCCTATCATTCCAGCTAATGCCACGCTTGAACTCGCCAGCAAGGTAGCAAAGATAATGAAAAGAATTCGCATTTTTTTCACACTTATGCCAAGCGATTTTGCGCTTTCTTCATCTAAATTTAAAATGTCAATTTGCCTTGAAAGCAGCACCGAAAGCACAAAAATCACCACAAAAACCACAGCCACAAAGAGCAAAGGCAGCTTTTGTATGTAAGCAAGCGAACCCATAAGCCAGAAAACAATGTTTGGCAGGGTGTTGTAAGGGTCGGCAAGGATTTTAAGCGCACTCACACCAGCACTGAAAAAGGACGAGCAGATGATACCGCCTAAAATCAGCATTAAAATCGTTTTGTTTTTATCAAAAGCAAAGGACAAAAAGAGCGCAAAGCCCATAGCCACAAGCCCAAAGATAAAGCAAAAAAGCTCAATGCCAAGCAGATTGAAGCCAAGCACCATAGCCAAAACCGCGCCAAAACTCGCCCCGCTTAACACGCCCAAAATGCCCGGACTCACCAAAGGATTGCCGATAACCCCTTGATACAGCGCACCGCTAAGGCTCAATGCTCCGCCGATGATGAGCGCAGCGATGATTCGTGGGATTCTTGTGTGATGAAGCACAAAACTTTCATTAGAATTATCAGGCGAAAAAAGCAGCTCAAAGCCCTTTGCCACAGAGAATTTAACAGCACCAAGGTGCATAGCCACAAGGCAAAGAGCGAGCAAAAGCAAGGCGGTAAAAACTAAAAAATAAATTTTATGCGCATTGTTTTTTATCATCTTTTTGCCTTGTTTGGCGAGAAATTTTTTAAATTTAAAAAGGCGTAAATTTTTACAAAAATGCTTGAATTTTTAAATGAATTTTGCAAATTTTTACCGCTTTTTATCATTTTAAGCGTGGTGTTTAAAGGGCTTTTAAGATTTAGCGCAAATTTAACAGCATTTAAATTCATCGCTTTGATAAAATGTGAATTTTCACGCAAAATTTGCATTATTTGCCCTCTAATCTTTCATAATCCTCATCGCTAATGGGGCGCAAAAATTCAGCGAAAAATTCCTTTGCGATTGCTCTCGTCTCATCATCACTCAAAAGCTCGGGGTGTAGCTTTGAAAACGCCCACGGATAGCCTACAATCCGCATAACCGTTGGCGGACGGGTGAGCCAGTTGCTTGGGCTACTTGGCGCGTAGTAAATCTTTTTATCCTTTATGGCTTGAACCCTTTGCCACTGCTCATTTGGCGCGCTTGTTAGCTCTTTGTAAAGCGCGATTTCACGCACAAAAATCGCCTCAGGGTTTAGCGCGATGATTTGCTCGTAATTTAAGGGCAAAATGTTTTTGGAAGTGGTGATTTGCTCGCATTTTACGACATTTTCTCCGCCGATAAGCGTGGCTAAATCGTCCGCCTCATCAGCCTTTACGCACTCACTTTGCAAGCCCTCAACGCCCAAAGCAAAGTAAATTTTAGGCTTTTTTTGCACCTTTTTACGTAAATCATCTAAAAGGCTTTGCGTTTTGTGATGAAAGCGCAAAAGCCTGTCCGCTCGCTCTTTGACACCTAAATTTTCCCCATAAAGCCTAATGTTGTTTTCAAGCAAAGCAAAGTCAAAATCCGCGCCCAAAACCTTGATACCAACCCTTTCATAAGGCTCGCTCAAAGCCTTATCCACAGACTTGTCAAAGATGATAATATCTGGCTTTAAAGCCACGATAGCCTCGTAATTTATCCTATCGCGCACGCCAAGCACGGGCAAGTTCGCCACATTTTCGGGCAAAAACTCTATGTCCTCAGGGTAAGGCTTGTAGTTAAGCCCTATCATACCTTGCGGATACAAAATTTCAAGTAGTGCTGTAAGTGGCGGCACGGTGGCAAAGACTTTTATGATGGGCTTTTGCGCTGAATTTTGATTTGAATTTAGCTCTAAATTTAGCATTTCTTGCGAATTTGTGCTTGAATTTACATTTGAATTCGTGTTTGAATTTAAATTTATATTTGAATTTGCACTCAAATTTGAATTTGTGTTTGAATTTGAATTTATGCTTGAATTTGAATTTAAATTTGCATTTGTGCTTGAATGTTCGTTGCACTCGGCGTTTTGAGCCGATTTATCCGCACCACAATCAACCGAATTTAACCTCATCTCATTTTGCTTTAAATTTAAACTTGCGCTTGAATTTATTTCATTTTTTTCAGCCTTTTGACTCTCACAAGCACTAAAATTCAGCAAAATCGCAAAAGCAAAGATAAAAAGAAAGACAAAAAGAAAGGATTTTTTCATCGTTTTCCTTAAAAAGCTAAATTTATTTAAAAACAGCATAATTATAACAAAACTTGTCAAATTTTGCATAAAATTCACTAAATTTTTTAGGATTTTTGCCTTGCGTGGTTTTTATAACGCAAATTTGTGCCATAAAACACAGAAATAAGCGCATTTTACCCTTGCAAGTAAAAAGCATAAACAAATTTTTGCAAAATTTGCTCGCAATGACGGCGCAACTTTGTCATTTTGAGTGAGTGAAACGAGCGAAAAATCCAAAGTTTTAAGACACACTTCAAATTTAAGGTAAAAAATTTACGCTTTAAAGGTGCAAATTCGCACTTTAATTTATGGATACTTCGCTATCGCTCAGTATGACACAAAGAGTGTTCGGTATGGCAAGACAAGTCAGTATGACAAGGGTTTTGTCATTGCGAGAATTTGCAAAGCGCAAGCGTGTAAATTCGTGGCAATCCAAAGGTAAATTTGCGTTAAATTTGTGGATTGCCACGCTCGCCTTGCTCGCTCGCAATGACGGCGAAACTTTGTCATTTTGAGCGTAGCGACCCAACGGGTTGCAAGGCGTAGCCGCAGCAAAAAAAATCCACTTACAAAGACGGCACATCATTGTCATATTGAGCCTTTGTAAAAGGCGAAGTATCCACACTTTTAAAGCGCAACTTTGCACTTTGAATTTGTGGATACTTCGCCAAAGGCTCAGTATGACGAAATTGATAAGTATGACAAGCGGCATTTTTAAAAAAGCCTTTGGAATTTGAAAATTTTTTAAATTATTTTAAAAATTTGAAATTTTTGGAATTTTTTAAATTTGACTTGAATTTTTTAAAAACTCTCCGTTTTAAACACTTATGCGCTGTGCTGTGTCTTGCTGAATTCACTGCACTTTGCCACACACTACTGCGCTCCAAAAGCACGCTTTGCTATGCAACACCGCACGCTAAATTTTCGCCCCAAGCGCAAGCATCACTCTCAAAGGCATTGCGTTAAAATTCTTTGTTTAAGAAAAATAATCCAAACACACACTCAAAGAAATTGCCTTACAATCCCTTGTCAAAGTGCCTTTTAAGTAAAAACAATCCAAATTTACAACGCTTGCTTTCAAAGGTTTGTCCTTACTGCGCTTCTTTGAACGCGCCTAAATTTAGGATTTTTTGCATTCTTTTTGCGATGAGTTCTTTTGTATCTACTTTTTCAAGCTCTTCAAGGGCGCTGCTGACATAGCTCGCCACGCTTGCGTAAGCTCCCTCTTTGTCGCGGTGTGCGCCGTTTATAGGCTCATTTATCACCTCATCGATAAGCCCTTGGCTTTTTAAGTCATCAGCCGTGATTTTAAGTGCTTTTGCGGCTTGTTCGCTTTTGGCTGGGTCGTTCCAAAGTATCGCCGCACAGCCCTCAGGCGAGATGACAGAAAAGACTGAATTTTTCATCATAGCAAGTTTATCGGCTACACCGATAGCCAAAGCCCCGCCAGAGCCGCCCTCGCCGATAACCACAGCGATAGTGGGTGTTTTGAGTGCGGAAAGTTCGTATAAATTTGTGGCGATAGCCTCGCTTTGTCCGCGCTCCTCAGCCCCTATGCCCGGGTAAGCACCCGGAGTGTCGATGAGAAAAAGCACGGGGATTTCAAACTTTTCGGCAAGTTTAGCCACGCGCAAAGCCTTGCGGTAGCCCTCAGGGTGTGGCATACCAAAATTTCGTGCGATTTTGTCCTTTGTGCCACGCCCCTTTTGCTCGCCGATGACGATGAGCTTTTTGCCGCCCAAATACCCCGCAAAGCACACAATGCTCGCATCATCTTTAAAGGTGCGGTCGCCGTGAATTTCATAACAATCGCTCAAAATGCCCTGTATATAGTCCATAGCGTAGGGGCGGTCGGGGTGTCTGGCAAGCTGCAAACGCTCGTAATCGCTTAAATTTGAATACACCTTTTTGGTTTCTTTGGCGAGATTTTTTTTCAAAATCGCCACAGCGTCCTTGTCGCCTTTGATTTGGGCGTTGATGATGTCCTCATCGATTTGCTCTATGCCCTTTTCAAAACTCAGATACGAAGCCATTGCTACACTTTTTTAAAGATAATCGAGCCGTTCGTGCCGCCAAAACCAAAGCTGTTGCTCATCACCACGCTTAAATCTGCCTTGCGTGAGTGGTTTGCGACATAGTCTAAATCGCACTCTTCGTCTTTTACAAGCTGGTTGATAGTCGGTGGCACAATGCTATCACGCATTGCCATTAGGCAAATCACCGCTTCTATCGCGCCTGCGCCGCCTAAACAATGCCCGATTTGCCCCTTTGTCGAGCTTACCAAAGGCACAGAGCTACCAAAAAGCTCTTTTATAGCGGCGGTTTCGTTCTTGTCGTTTGCGGGCGTGGAAGTGCCGTGTGCGTTTATGTAGTCTATCTTTGCATTGCCAGCCATTTGCCACGCTTTTTTCATCGCGTGAAGCGGTCCGTCAAGGGTTGGCGAAGTGATATGATGCGCATCAGCACTTTCGCCAAACCCTATAAGCTCGGCGTATATCTTAGCACCGCGTTTTACCGCATCATCATAGCTTTCAAGCACGAGTGCGCCTGCACCCTCGCCCATCACAAAGCCGTCTCGCTCCTTGTCAAAGGGGCGTGAAGCGTGCTGTGGGTCGTCATTGCGCGTAGAAAGGGCTTTCATTGCCGCAAAACCGCCTATGCCAACGGGGCAAATCGTTGATTCTGCGCCCACGACAAGCATTTTTTGAGCAGAATTAAGCACTATGCTCTTGTAAGCCTCGCCCACAGCGTGCGTGCCAGCCGCACAAGCCGTTACGCAAGCTAAATTTGGTCCTTTAAGCCCAAATTCTATGGAAATCACGCCGCCGAGCATATTTACAAGGGCTGATGGTGTGAAAAAGGGGCTTACCTTGCGCGGTCCCTTGTCAAAGCACGCGATGGAGTTTTTTTCTATGTTTGGCAAACCGCCTATGCCAGCGGCTGAAATCACTCCAAACTCGTCTTTGTCGGTATCTGCGCTTAAATTCGCGTCCGTCATCGCCTCTTTTGCGGCTTTTATGCCAAGCTGAATGAAACGGTCGATTTTCTTTACCTCTTTGGCATCAACCACGCTCAAAGGGTCAAAGCCCTTAACCTCAGCGGCGATTTGCACGGGAAAATCGCTTGTGTCAAAGAGCGTGATTTTATCAACCCCGCATTTGCCATCACAAATCGCCTTAAATGAGCTTTCCTTGTCGAGTCCTAGGGCATTTATCATTCCAATGCCCGTAACTACCACTCTTTTCAAAGTAAAGTCCTTTTCAAAGAGCTATTTTTTGGGAAGATTATCTATGTATTTTACGACATCTTCGATTTTGATGAGCTTTTCAGCGTCTGTATCGGGGATTTCGATGTCAAATTTCTCCTCCAAAGCCATTATAAGCTCGACTACATCAAGTGAGTCAGCACCTAAATCCTCGATGATTTTGGACTCCATTTTAACAGAATCCGCCTCAACGCTCAACTGCTCGACAACAACTGCCTTTACATCATCAAAAGTTGCCATTTTTTCTCCTTCGATATTTTTATCAAATCGCATTTTACTATAAAAAATTTAAATTTTGGTTTATAAATTTAAAAAAAGCAAAAATTCCTTATATTTTTTGCATTTTTGGGGTTACTTTTCTTATGATATAATGCGAAATTTAAATTTAAAGGATAAATGCCGATGAAAAAAGCCCTTTTTGCCGTTATCATTTTGGATTTGCTGGCTTTGAGCTATGGTATCAGCACTTTAAGCATAAGCGCGTATGAAGCGCAAATTTACTTTGACGAGCGCAGTTTGACGGCGCATTTAGCGCATTTTGGCACGCAAATTCTAGGGCAAAACGACTATGGCTTGCGCGCTCCCTTTGTGCTTTTGCACTTTTTAAGCTCTATTTTGCTTTATCTTTACGCGCTTAAAATCACCAAAACCCCCAAAGACGCGCTTTTTTCGCTCATCTTGTTTTTGCTCTTGCCCGGCACTGTGGCAAGTGCGCTGTGTGTCAATGTCGCTTCCATCGTCATTTGCCTGAGTCTTTTGATTTTGTGCGCCTACGAATACGGCTTTACAAAGAGTTTTTACGCCTTGTTGCTCGCGGCTTTGTTTGTGGATAAATCCTTTGGGATTTTGTTTTTATCGCTCTTTTTTTTCGCCCTTTACCGCAAAAACACGCCCTTGCTTTTTTTCGCCCTTGCGCTTTTTGCGGGCTGTGTGGGGCTTTATGAATTTGACTTTTCGGGCAAGCCAAAGGGGTATTTTTTAGACACTTTGGGCGTGTTTGCGGCGGCGTTTTCGCCCTTTGTTTTTGTGTATTATTTTTATGTGATTTACCGCCTTGCTTTTAAGCCGCAAAAGCCTATGCTGTGGTTTATTATGAGCACTAGCTTTTTGTTTTGCCTTATCTTTTCTTTGCGGCAAAGGCTTTATTTGGAGGAATTTTTGCCCTTTTGTGTTATCAGCACGCCCCTACTCATCAGCACTTTGATGAGTTCGTATCGAATCCGCCTGCCAAATTTGCGCTTAAAATACAACATTTTCATCGAATGCTCGCTGATTTTTCTAGCACTTTGCTATGTCGCTATCATTTTTAACACCTTTTTATACGCCTTTACAAGCAAGCCGCAGCAACACTTTGCTTACAATTACCATATCGCCAAAGAACTCGCCACAAAGCTCAAAAAACGCGGCATAAACAAAGTAAAAACCGACAAAGAAATGCAGTTGCGCCTTAAATTTTACGGCATTGATGAGGGCAAAAGCTTTGCACTTGAAAGGGTAAGCAAGCGAAAATGGGCGGATTTTACCATAAATTTAGGCAAAAATGATGAATTTTACGGGCTCAAAAGGTTGCAATGAAAGGCGCTTTTTCCTTGCTTGAACTTGCCTTTGTTATCGTCATTTTGAGCGTTGTTTTGGGTGTGGCGAAATTTTATTTTGTGGCGGACAAAAACCTAGCCCTTGCCGCAAAGCAAATCCAAAACGACTTAGCCTACACGCGAAATTTAGCCCTAATGCAAGCTGCGTTTCGCGCCTTTGATACAGGCGTAGCCAAAGATGAGTGGTTTAAGGCGCGCTGGCAGGTGTATTTTATCCGCTCTAAAAGCGCGACAAACAACGAGCAAACTTATACGATTTTTTCGGATAAAAACGGCGATGGCAACGCAAATTTAGGCAAAAATGAGCTGAATTTAGACAGAGAAATCGCTGTGGATATTTTAAACGCTAAAAAGCTGATGAATTCAGGGCAAAGCGGGGTTATCAGCAAGGACGATGAGCGAGCAAACGCGCGTTTTAACATAGAGAAAAAATTTGGCGTTAAAGTAGTGGAATTTAAAGGTGCGTGCGCTGGTGCTACACGCGTTATTTTTGACGAGTTTGGCAGGCTTTACTCGCCCCTAAAAAACGCAAATGCGCCTTATGAAAAGCTGCTTTTTCACAAAAACGCCCCTTGTATCATAAGGCTCAAAAACGCCCAAGAACAAAGCATTTGCATAGTGCTTGATACTTTAAGCGGCTATGCTTTTGTGCCAAAAACCCAAAACGCAAACTCGCAAAGGCTTGAATTTAACGGGCAAAGCGTGGAATGCGGAGAGATTTAGCTTGCGTAAAAGCGAATTTGCCCTTTTTGTTAGCAAAGCAAATTTCTAGTTAAAAAGCTGTTTTATGATGGAATTTTTTAGAAATTTCAAGGCTTTAAAAGCTTTAAAATTTAGGCATTTTTTAAACTTAAAAGCGTGGGTTAAATCAGGTTAATTTTTGTTTTATCATAAAACAAATTGATTTTTTAGGATTTTGAGTGTGGCGTGGTGTCATTGCGAGCAAGGCTAACGCCTTGCGTGGCAATCTATATAAATTTAGGGTGTTTTTGGATGGGTAAAAATTTTGTCATTTTGAGCCGTAGGCGAAGAAACTCTAAATCTTGTCATTTTGAGCAGAGCGAAAAATCCATAGAATTTAAGATACGCTTTGAATTTATGGATACTTCGCTGCGCTCAGTATGACAGAATTTAGGGCTTTGCTTGAATTTTTGTGGCAAAGTTTGCTTTTTTTGATTATGGCTTGCCACGCCTTTTTTGTGAATATAACTTCACAACGATGATATATCACGCAATTTTTTTTAAAATCTGCTCGCAAAAAGACACAAAGCGCAATCAGCCCTTAACAAGCCTAAATTCAAAGTCCATAAATTTACCCCAAAGCCTCTTTTGCCAGCTCTTTTTTGGCGTTTGAGAGCATTAGTTTTATGCGGTTTTCTTGATTTACCTTTGTTGCGCCCGGGTCGTAGTCTATCGAAACTATGTTGCTTTGCGGGTTGCGTTCTTTGATGACTTTCATCATACCGCGCCCGACAATGTGGTTTGGCAAGCACCCAAAAGGCTGAGTGCAGACTATGTTGCCCACGCCTTGTGAGATGAGTTCGAGCATTTCAGCCGTGAGTAGCCAGCCCTCGCCCATATTCATCGCCTCGCTCACATAGCCTTTGGCAAGGCTTTTGGTGTGGTTAAAGGCTGTTGGGGCGCGGAAAACGCCGTGTTTTTTGATGGCTTTTATCATATCTTTTTGTTTGTTGAGAAAATACCAATACACCAGCTTGTAGATGAGCTTTGTGCTGAATTTGCCCCCGTAAAGCTTGCCCTCGATGAGCGTGTCGTTGATGCAATAAAGCGCAAAGTCCAAAAAGCCCGGGATTACCACCTCGCAACCCTCATCAAGCAAGAAATCTTCAAGGTTGTTGTTGCCAAGTGGAGAGAATTTAATGTAAATTTCGCCCACTACGCCTACTTTTACCTTTTTTTCGTGCTTCATAGGAATGCTCGCAAAGTCCTTTAAAATCGCCTTTGTGTCGCGTTTTAAAGCCTTGTATTCACGCAAGCCCTCATTTGTGGCTGGGTCGCAAATGCGCTCTACCCAGCGGCTGAGCATTTTGTCCGTGTCGCCTTTGTTAAGCTCATAAGGCTTGCATTGATTTGAAATGCACATCAGCAAGTCCCCATAAATCACGGCTGAGAGCAGATTTTTAAGCATTTCTTTGCTCACTTCAAAGCCAGAGTCCGCCTCCAAACCGCTAAAATTCAGCGATATAACAGGCACAAAGCCAAAGCCAGCCTTGACAAGCGCCTTTCGCAAAAGGTGTATGTAGTTGCTCGCGCGACACCCCCCGCCCGTTTGCGTGATAAGCAGGGCAACCTTATGCAAGTCCCACTCGCCGCTTTTTAGCGCGTCTATCATCTGCCCGATGACGAGCAAAGCGGGGTAGCAAGTGTCATTATGCACATTTTTCACGCCCTCATCGACTACGCCCTTGCCGTGGTTTTTCAAAAGCTCAGCCTTGTAGCCGTGATTTTGTAGGATTTTCACTAAAAAACGAAAGTGGATAGGAAGCATTGTCGGCACTAAAATCGTGTGCGTGGCTTTCATCGCCTTAGTAAATGGGGCTTTGATAAGCTCACGGCTGCTTTGTGCTTGTGGAAAAATTTGGTATTGAGAATTTGCGCAAATTTCTTTTTTGTCGCTCCAAATCTTGGCTTTGTCGTTATTTGGCGCAAGTGCTACATTTTTAAACGCCTTTATAGCGTTTTTGGGAGCTTGTGCCTTGTCCTCGATAGCCCGTAAAATCGTGGGCGCATTTTCTTTGATAGCCTGCAAGGGACTTGGCAAAGCCTCCCACACCTCGCTAGGACCTGCGAAAAGGTTGTCTTGCTTGATTTTTTGTGTCATTTTTTTCCTTTTTTAGTGGCTTGGCTGAATTTTGCCTTGTCAAAATCGATTTTAAGCTCGCTCACACCAGCTTCAACGCTGTTTTTTTGAGCCAGCCTTTCCTCCATCGCCGCTAAAAGCGAGCGAATGCGAATCTTTACCGCGCCTAAATTTGAAATCTCATCGATTTTAAGCTGAGTGTAAAATCGCCCCTTATGCTCCAAAATCGCACGCACCTCATCTGTGGTGATGGAGTCTATGCCACACCCAAAGCTTACAAGCTGCACCAGCTCGATATTTTCGCACGCACACACTAGCTCAGCTGCGTTGTATAGGCGTGAGTGGTAGCTCCATTGATTTAAAATCTGCAAATTTTCAGCCTTTGCTAAGTGTGCGATGCTGTCCTCGCTCAGCACAACCAAGCCCAAAGAGTTGATGAGCTTGTCTATGCCGTGATTTATCTCAGGGTCTATGTGATAAGGACGCCCGCAAAGCACGATGGCTTTGAGCTTTTGCGCCTTAACCTGCGCTAAAATCGTCTCGCCTTGCGCCTTTATGTCATCTAGCCATTCCTCGCGAAAGGCGTAAGCTATGTCAAGTGCCTTGTGAAAGGCTTTTTTGGAGATTTTGCCTTCGTTTTTAAAGAGCGTTTTGGCTTGTTTTAAAAGCTTTAATTTTGGCTTTTTATCAACCTTTTGAGCTGAATTTGAGCTGAAATTTAGGGCTGAATTTGCTTTTGAATTTGTGTTTGTTGGACTTAAATTCAAGTTTTTGTCTGAATTTGCCTTTGAATTTGGTGTTAAATTCAAACGCAAAGTATCTTTTGCATTTTGTGCTGAATTTAAGGCTGAATTTGCCTTAAAATTCACGCTTTTTTTAAGTGTCCTTGCGTTTTTAACCCCAAAAATCACACTTGTCGCGCTCAGTGCCTTTCTAAACGCTGATTTGGGCGCAAGCGGCAGTTCTTTGGTGAAAAAAGGCGTGGCTTTTTTGTAAAAATCACTCTTTTGATGAAGCCCAAAATAAGGATACAAAAAGCGAACAGAGCGGAGTTTATCGACATTTTTGCTTAAAAGCTCTGGGTAGTAGGCGACTACGGGGCAGTTGTAGTTGCGAGTGCTGGTGTCTTCGTGCTTTGTGCTACTTTCAAAGCCGTTGCTGTGGCAAGGATAAAAAATCGTCCCCACGCCCCTTTCAAGCAAGTCCTCGATATGCCCGTGCATTAGCTTTGCGGGGTAGCACACCGTGTCGCTTGGTATGGAGTATTGCCCTTTGGCGTAGGTTTTGCGCGTGCTGATAGTGGAAACTTCGACTTCATAATCAAGTGCTGTAAAGAGAGAGTGCCAAAAAGGCAGGTTCTCATACATATTTAGCCCTAGCGGAATGCCGATTTTACCGCGTGGTTTAGCGGGTTTGTTGTAAATTTTGTAGTTTATCAAATCTTTAAGCCTTTGCAGCTTATAATCATACATATTAGGCAATGCGGCTTGTTTTTTCACGCCAAGTGGCTTTTCGCAGCGGTTGCCCGAGATAAATTTGCGTGAAGTGCCATCGCCGCTGAATTTGTTTATGGTTAGGTTGCAGTTGTTGCCGCAAATTTTGCAGTTTGTCGCCATCGCACTGTGAGAAAAATTCGCCAGCTCGCCCGCTGAAATGATACTCGAACGCTCTAAATTTAGGCTTTTTGCGTATAAAGCCGCTCCAAATGCGCCCATAAGCCCGCTGATTTTGGGGCGAATGACATTGCGAGCGATTTCTTTTTCAAAGCTACGCAAAACGGCGTTGTTTAAGAAAGTCCCGCCTTGCACCACTATCTCACGCCCCAAATCATCGGCATCTTTGGCGCGAATCACCTTGTAAATCGCGTTTTTAACGACACTCATCGATAGCCCAGCGCTTATGTCCTCGATATTTGCGCCCTCTTTTTGCGCTTCTTTAACAGAGCTGTTCATAAAAACGGTGCAACGCGAACCAAGCTCCACAGGGCTTTTGGAGTTAAGCCCTAGCTTGCTGAATTCAGCCACTTCGTAACCCATAGAGCGCGCAAAGGTTTCGATAAAGCTGCCACAGCCACTCGAACACGCTTCATTAAGCATAATGGAGTCTATGTTGTTTTGGCGGATAAAAAAGCATTTAATGTCCTGTCCGCCTATGTCGATGATGAAATCCACGCGCGGATTAAAGTGTTGAGCGGCTTTTAAGTGAGCCATAGTCTCCACAAGCCCCGCATCTAGGCAAAATCCAGCCTTGATAAGCTCTTCGCCATACCCCGTAACCGCACTTCCTTTAATGATGATTTGCTCACTAAATTCAGCATAAATGCGCGCCAGCTGCTCTTTGATGACACTTGCGGGGTTGCCTTGATTTGAGTTGTAAAACTGATACAAAATGCGGTTTTTATCATCGAGCAAAACAAGCTTTGTCGTGGTGCTGCCGCAATCAATGCCAAGATAAGCGGCGATTTTTTCGCCCCCATTTTGCTTAAATGCGGTTTTAATGTCTATTTCATCGACACTTGCGCTTTCGTGGCGTGCTAAAAAGTCCTTAAAATCGCTCTCATCTTTAAAAAGTGGCTCCAAGTATTTGTTGCGAGAGCTTGTATTTTTGGACTCTTCAAGCTTTTGCAGTAAATTTTTGCACGAAAAACTTTTGTTTGAATTTCTAGCGCACCTTGCCACGCCTATGGCGACTGAGTATTGCGCATACTCAGGGAAAACCGCACGAAAGGGCTTTTCATCGGTTGAATTTGCGCTCAAAGTCTCTTTAAATCGCTCTTGCAAGCCCTTGTAAAAAAAGAGCGGTCCGCCCAAAAACATCACCTTGCCCGCGATTTTGCGCCCTTGTGCCAGCCCGCTTATGGTTTGATCCACAACCGCTTGAAAGATACTTGCGGCTATGTCTTCTTTGTTTGTGCCTTGATTTAAGAGTGGTTGCACATCGGTTTTAGCAAAAACGCCGCAACGACTTGCCACAGGGTAGAGTTTTTTGTGGCGAAGTGAGAGTTCATCGAATTCTTGTGCGCTTATGGCGAGCAAGGTTACCATTTGGTCGATAAATGCGCCCGTGCCACCCGCACAAGAGCCGTTCATTCGCTCCTCTGTGCCGCCGCTTAAAAATAAAATTTTCGCATCTTCGCCGCCAAGCTCGATGACAGCGTCCGTGTCTGGCTCTAAAAATTTAACCGCTTCTGCTGTGGCGAAAACTTCTTGCACGAAATCAATCCCCACAGCCTTGCAAATGCCAAAGCCCGCCGAACCGCTCAACGCTACTTTAAATTCACGCTCGCCGATAATGCCTTGCAAATCCTGCACCAGCTCAGCCGCCTTTTCGCGCACCTTTGCGTAATGGCGTTCATACCTTTTATAAATCAACTCATCGCCGTCTAAAAGTGCTATTTTAGCGGTTGTTGAGCCTATATCAATGCCAAGTGTTAGCGGTTTTTGCGCACTTTGATTCATACACTTCCTTAAAATTTTTAAATAAAAGAGAAAAATTATACCCTAAAAAATCTAATTTTTTGTTATTTTTGCTAAATTTTATGCGCTTATTGCGCTCAAAGGGCTTTATAATGGCACTTTTAGGCAAATAAGGCAAAAGCCTTATTTGCTGGTGTGTTTGATTAAATTCTCAGTAACCAAAGCTATTTCAAGCTCTTCATCTGTCGGCACGACAAGGATTTTGTGCTTTGAATTTGGCGTGCTTATGGTGGCAATATCCCCACAAGTGCTATTGTTTGCGCTTTCATCAAGCTCAAAGCCAAGATGAGCGAGCCTTTCGCACACGAGTTTTCGCAGCTGGGCTGAATTTTCGCCCACACCTGCTGTAAAAATCAGTGCGTCCGTGCTATTAAGCACCGCAAAATACGCCCCTATGTATTTCACCAAACGATAAACATACATATTTAGGGCTAGCTCGGCTTTTTTGTCCTTTTTTTCTATGTGTGTCATTACATCGCGCAGGTCATTATGCCCGCAAATGCCTAAAAATCCGCTCTTTTTGTTCATCATCACATCAAGTTCTTCTGTGGTAAGATGAGCTATGCGCACCAAATGCGAGATGATGGCAGGGTCTATGTCCCCGCACCTTGTCCCCATCATCAGCCCTTCAAGTGGCGTAAAGCCCATAGAAGTGTCGATACTTTTGCCATTTTCTATGGCACAAACGCTAGCTCCGTTGCCTAAATGCAGGCTAATGGCGTTGAATTTAGCAAGTTTAATCCCCAAAAATTCAGCCGCCTTTTTACTCACATAAGAGTGCGAAGTGCCGTGAAAGCCGTATCTGCGTATGCCCTCTTTCTTGTAAAACTCATAAGGCAAGGCATACATATAAGCATAGTCTGGTAAAGTGGCGTGAAAAGCCGTGTCAAACACAGCGACATTTGGCACATTTGGCGCTACTTCGAGCATAGCTTTCATTCCCACAAGGTGCGCTGGGTTGTGTAAGGGGGCGATAACGCCAACGCGGCGGATTTCTTTAAGCACTTTGGTGTCGATGAGGCAATGCTTTGTAAGGTTTTTGCCGCCGTGCACAACGCGGTGTCCGCAACCATCTAAATGGCTTAAATCCTGCACCAAGCCCGTTTGGTGCAAGAATTCGTTGATGATTTTCACGCCTGCTTGATGATTTGGCACGGGTTCATCGCGGTGGGCGTGCTTGTTGTTGGTGAGATTTTTAAGCTCGATTTTTGAGCTATGCTCGCCGATTTTGCCGATTAAACCGCTGGCAATGGGCGTTTTGTCATCATAAAGCTTGAATTTTATCGAGCTTGAACCTGAATTTAAGACTAAAATTTTCATCGTTTCTCCTTTAAATTTGTGCTTGAATTGCGCTTAAAACCGCGGTATTTACTATGTCTTCAACCAAACAGCCACGACTTAAATCATTCACAGGCTTTTTAAGCCCTTGCAAGATAGGACCTATGGCAATGGCGTTTGCGGTGCGTTGCACGGCTTTGTAAGCGATATTTGCGGCGTTTAAATCAGGAAAGATAAAGACATTTGCCTGCCCTGCGACTTTGGAATTTGGCATTTTACTTTTTGCAGTGAGCGCATCGATAGCAGCGTCAAATTGCAGCGGTCCATCGACAAGCAAATCGGGGTATTTTTGAGCGATTGCCACTGCTTCTTTTACAGCTTCTACGCTTGTGCCGCTGCCACTTGCGCCTGTGGAGTAAGAAAGCATAGCCACGCGCGGGGTAAAGCCAAAGGCTTTTGCGTTCATCGCGCTAGAAAGGGCGATTTCAGCAAGCTGCTGTGGCGTGGGGTTTGGCGTAACTGCACAATCCGCAAAAAGCAGCACAGAGTCCTCTAAACTCATAAAAAACGCCCCAGACACCGTGCTAACGCCACTTTTTGTTTTAATAAGTTGCAAGGCAGGGCGTATAGTTTCAGCTGTGGTTGTGCTAGCCCCGCTCACCATAGCTTGCGCCTTATCCGTATGCACCAAAAGCGTGCCAAAATAAGTCCTGTCCTTAACAAGCCTTTGCGCCTCATCTTCGCTTAGCCCCTTTGCCTTGCGCGCCTCATAAAGCGTGCTGGCAAATTCAGCAAGCAAGGGCGAATTTGCGGGGTTCATCACCCTTGCCTTGCTTAAATTTAAGCCTAAATTTGTGGCTTTTGCTTGAATTTCACTCTCATCGCCAAGCAGTATCAAATCAACAAAATCGTGCGCTAGCAAGACATTTGCCGCTTGCAAAATGCGCTCATCATCGCTTTCTGGCAAGACAACGATTTTTTTGTCTTTTTTAGCACGCTGGGCAAGCTCGTAGCCAAAGCGGTTTGGAGTGAGAAAATCATAATTTTTAAGCTTGCTAAGCTCGCTCAAATCGCTCTCTTTGCTTGCCACTAAAAATGGGCGATTTTGCAATTTTTCTTGCAAATAAGCGCTTGCTTTGTCCTTGTCGTTTTCGCTCACTAGGGCTAAAATAGGCGTATTTAGCTCTTTTGCGATACGAACGGCGAATTCAAAATCCCCCAAAACCCCAAAAGAAGCATCGCCCTCAATCAAAACAAAGTCAAATTCAGCCTTTAAGCGCTCAAAATCGCCTATGAGCTGGAGAAAAAAGGCGTCTTTGTCCTTTAAAGCGTTATTTTTTGCGCCTTTAAGGCTCAAAAGCGTGGAATTTTGCTGCTTTGCGAGCAAATCTTTAATGACATTTTCTTGCCCAAACTGCCACTGCACCGCATTTTCAGGGACTAGCACATACAAACTTTTCATCGTTTCTCCTTTTAAAATCAAAGTTGGAACTTTAATTGCTTAAAGTTATTTTACAGGTTAAAACTGAAATTTAGTTAAATAAGGACAAAAAATGAAAGTTTTATTACTCTTTGTGTTACTTTTTGCACTTTCAGGTTGCGGGGCAAGCACCGAGCCAGAGATTAGTATGAAACCGCCTGCTTATGTGGAGGAACTGCCCCCAAAGCAAAGTGATAATATCCAAACCGCGCCCGGTTCGCTTTTTGGCAAGGGCGATAACCCTTTGTTTTCTGATAAAAAGGCGATGAATGTCAATGATTTAGTAACCGTTGTTATACAAGAAAGCACTTCGCAAAGCACGCAGGCTAACCGCTCATCGTCCAAAAACAACACTTCAAATTTAAGCGGAGGCACGCTCACAGCGGGCGGACAGCTTGCAAATGTCGCAAATAACATTTCAAACTACTCAAACATAGGCTTTCAAACAAATTCAAGCGCAAACTACACAGGCACGGGCGCACAGACACGAAATGAGAGCTTTAACACCACCGTTTCAACGAGAGTGATAAAAATTTTATCCAACGGAAACTACTTTATAGAGGGTTCGCGCGAGCTACTCATCAACGGCGAAAAGCAGATTATCCAGCTTTCAGGCGTGATTCGTCCTTATGACATAGGGCAGGACAACACCATAGACAGCCGCTACATAGCCGATGCGAAAATCCTTTACAAAACCGAAGGCGATGTGGCAACAAGCACCAAAAAGCCGTGGGGAACGCGCTTTTTTGAAGCGATTTGGCCGTTTTGAGCTTAAATTTAAGCATTTCGCCTAAAATTTAGCTTTTGGCTTGAATTTTTAAGGTATTTACAATTTTTTGCTATAATGCCGATATAAAGTCAAAAGAAAGGACAAATGATGACAGAAGCCTTTACAAAGCCTATCATTCTTACCAAAGAAATGGGCGAAATAATGATGAAAGCATTTTCAGAGGAAAATCGCAAGCGAGTAGAGCATTTTAACAAATACGAACGCCCAAAGCTTAAAAGTGCGCCTAATCGCAAAAATAAAATGTCTATTGATGAGCTGATGAAAGCCTATGAATGATAAAACAAGAATTTGACGGCTTATATTCTCGTTTTAAACTTGCAGATTTACTTGCTAACAAATCTACAAATCAAATCAAAAAGCTCTTAAAAACCTTTGTTTGCACCAAAAACATTGATGTGCAAGACTTTTTACACAATAAAGCCATTACTTTTGAGCGAAATTTGCGCTCTTGCACTTATTTGTATGTAAGCAATGCCGATAAAAGCGTGGCGGGGTATTTTTCAATCGGCATTACTTATACGCTCACAAACAAGCTAGATAAAGCCATAGTAAAATTTTTAGACGGCTACACCGATGAAACCATTGCTATTCCGTGTTATCTCATAGGACAGCTTGGCAAAAGCGATACTTGTAAAGAAAAAATCGGTAGTTTTTTGCTTGATGATGCTTTAAGTATTATCGATAAATCGCAAGATAGCTTAAAAGGGCGTTTTGTGCTAATTGATTCCGTAAATGATGATAAAGTCATAAATTTTTACAAAGAAAACTCATTTATTGCCCTAGAAAACGACAAAAGCCTTAAAAGCATAAAGATGATAAAGCCTTATTTTGAGTATAGTGGGCTTAAAATTTAGGATTAAAGGGCTTTAAGCCCTTTAATAGCGTAGTTAAAAGCAATTAGGCTCTAATTGCTTAAACATATCAAGCGTGTATTCCCTATCAACCATTGAAAGTTTGCCGTTGCTATCAACCAAAACAGATAAAACCATAAATTGCCCATCTGCCATCTTTACAAAACGCGTGGCTGCTGAAATCCAACCTTCTTTTTTGATATTTAAACACTCTTTGTTTGTCAAACCAAGCTCTTTTTTAGCTTCATCAAAACTTAAAATTTTGGCATTAGGATATTTTTCTTTAATAAGAGACTCTACCTTACTCTCATCGCCGCCCCCACAAGCACTCAAAAACAACCCAGCACCGATTAAGGCACTTGCTACGCCTACTTTTG
>OLGZ01000141.1_pt1 | contig 69132 bp, 63 predicted proteins | sample 1605981 | NCBI WGS metagenome assembly OLGZ01 (sample SAMN03283291) | human gut metagenome | biome: human-associated habitat; material: feces | host: Homo sapiens | place: Peru | collected 2012
TGACGAAGTAAATAAGTGTCACCTATGTTCCTATTCACCTAAGCAAACCGCCTGAACGAAGCTGTTGTAGCGGTCGAAGTTGCCCCAGCTCGAGTACGTAGTGCCGAAGTGTCTGGTGTATGCGTAGTAGGAGCTGTCCTCCTCACCTGACCAAAGGCGGAAGTACGGAGTGAGTCCTAGAGCTTTCGATACTGAAGAATTAGGGTCATATTGGATATTGTCTGTATTTGCTCCTATGCTTGGGTTACCTACGTATAATTGACTTGCAAGCTCTGCTAATTGTGCACCTGTAGGGAGTTTCTTTCCTTGCTCTTTACATGCTTTTACTGCTCCTGCCCAATAATCTTGTACAAAATAGCAATATTTTATGCCTAATTTATCTTTTTGTTCATTACATTCTTGTGCTGTTAATGGTGTTGGGAAAAATGGTGCTGTAAAACATGTGCCATTTACTTCAAATGCACAACTACTGCCTAAACCGCTTGCCATGCCTAAAGTAATAACATCATCACCTAATTTATTTGGTCTTGCTCCACCATTCCAGTCAAATACTCCCGACAAACAAACCAAAGAATTAGACTTTCCGCTTGATTGGTTATATTGCAAGCCTGCGTTGTTTGGGTCAAAGTTACAGTTCTTGTCATAAGATAAAATCATCGGAGTTCCGTCGGCGGTTACAATTCCGACTGTATCTGCCCAGTTATCAGGTTCGCCTATTTTTAATGTTTTTGCTGTCTTTGTTTTTGAGATTTCCCAAGGTTTGTCTTTCCCGACATCTACCTCGGTTGTGCCCCAACATTCAGATAAATGGCTGTTATCGCAAACTTTTGCGATACTCATGTGCTTTTTCATTTCCTGAACAAAAGCCATTGTATCAGGATAGCCGATTAAACCACTCTGTACCGCCATTTTATCTGTTACTTTACTAAGTTTTTGGTTAATATTCTCAACTCGTTTTGCTTGTATACGTCCTTGGACGTTGCTTATAAATGCAGGCAGGGTTAAGGCGGCTACTATGCCGATAATCCCCAATGTAATTAATACCTCTGCGAGAGTGAAGGCGACCTTATTTGCTTGACTGTATTTTCGCCCTCGCGTTAAACGGCACCGTTCGCAATCACAACGAAAACTCAACGTTTCCGTTGATTCTTGCTCACCTTTCGCTTCGCTCATGCCTCTGCTCGGGCTCGTAAAGGCAACTTTTGACGACGATGCGATCCCTACGTCGCTTCGCTCCTCTGGATGACATGGTTTAGCATTTTTGTATTCTAAACCTTCACTAAGAGAGTTTAAAGGGTTCCCCCCCCCCCCCCCTCATAGGAAATCAAGCCCTGAGCGGCTTTGAGGGTGTCGTTAAATCTTTCCATAAATGCCTCCTGTTTTTCATTAATACATTTTCAATTATACCGTATTTCGCATAACTCCGCAAGTCTGTTTAGCTGTTTGCTCAATAAATTTTTTCATGCTAAACTATCCCCGAGGGATATTATATGATTAATAAAGATTTTTCGAAAAAATCTGCAATTATTGCAGGTTCTGCGGTTTTATCAATTTATGCACTGTTTTTGATTGTGCCGTTCTTTTTGAGCGGGATTGCAAATTCGTGCGGAAATTATGTTTCTTCTGTAGTCAAGGATTCTACGGGCTTTGTTGTTAAGTTCGAAAATATAAAGTTTGTGACTACTCCTAAATTGACAGTTGGGGCAAAAATAGGTAATCTTAAGGTGAATTTGCCGAACGGTGAAAATATTTTTGTCGGAGAAAATCTCTCCGCAAAAGCTTCTCTTCTCCCGCTTTTGGTTAAAAAAGTTGAATTAGACGCTATCGGTGCGGACAATATTGTTGCTACACTAAACGTTAAAAAAGACGGACATTTTGAGATAGAAGATTTTCTTCCGCAATCAGAACAAAATGAAGAGCAACCCGATGCAGAAGCACCTATGACAGAACTCCCGATGGGGTTGAAATTGTCTGACCGTTTGCCGAATATTAGGGTTAAGAATTACAAAGTTTCCCTCGTTGATATGCCGACAAAAGATGAATACTACATAGAGGGCGAAAAATTCAATATTTCTGATTTTATAATTAACAAAAAGGTCAAGGTTTCAACAAACGGTAAAGTCGTTTTTGCTGACAGAACTCCGCTTAATTATAATGTTAAAATCTTTAACAAAATCATGCCGGATGTGGAGTTGAACGATCTTGTTTTTGCTCCGCAACAAAATGATGAGAAAAATAAACTTCAAGATTTGGATATAAATATAATAGATATTTTTAAAACTGTTAACAAAAATATGTTGACTGCGGATGTTAAGGCGAATTTGAAAACTTACGGAACATTTGATGATGTGAATGTTGACGGTTTTTTTGATGTTGAAAAACTTTCGCTTGCCTCTCACGGAGTGCCGCTTCCTGACGGTTCTGTGTATTTTAAGCACAAAGGAAAAACTATAAAAATCAATTCAACCCTTTATACTGCAAAAGATGAAATGACAACAGTTTTCGGAAATATAAAGACAGGCAAAAAGCCGAAGATTGATTTGACCTGCAAATCGAAAGCAAGCATAAATAATATATTCGGCATAATTGACAGTCTTGCTCAATCAGTAAACTACAAAGATTTGGAAACTCTTAGTGCAACGGGTGCGATTGATGCAAATTTTAACATAAAAGCAGATTTAAAAAATATAAAATCTGACGGATATTTCAAAATCCCGTCAGCTACCGTAAAATACGGACTGTATAATGTTTTTATCGACAAAATCGGTGCGGATATTGATTTTGCAAATGATATGATTAATATAAAGAATTTTGGGTTTACTATTCTTAATCAACCGTTAAAAGCTTACGGAACAGTTAAACAAGATACAACTTCGGATTTACATCTGACGGCAGACAAATTGCCGATAAAAGGTTTGTTGACTGCTGCGGGGCAGGTCGGTTTGTTAAAAGAAAATGATATTCACAGCGGTACTCTTTCTATGGATGCTTCCATAAAAGGCAAATTAGAAAAAGCGGAACCTGTTGTGGATGTTTCGGTGGATAATGTAAATATTCTTAATCGTCCGTCAAATACAGCGGTCAAGCTCGCAAATTCAAAGGTTAATCTTTCGACAGCGACGGACGGCAAAAAATATAAAGGTGTTGTGAATGTAAATTCTGTTCAGGTGATTAATCCTATGGCAAAAGTTTCCGTGCCGAGAGCTAAGGTTACGTTGAATGAAAAAGATGTTTTAATTGATGATACATATTTAAAATTGGATAATTCAAGGATTGATATTTCCGGCAAAATCAGTGATTATGTTTCAAAAGATATAGCGATGGATATTGTGGCGAAGGGTTCGTTGTTTGCAAATGATTTGAGAACGATGATTCCGAATGAATATCGTGCATATACCTCAGGAGCAGGAAAAATCCCTGTTTATGTCCATATTACGGGCAATGATAAAGCTCAACACATAAAAGCTCAAGTTTTAGCAACTCCTTCAAATTATTTGAATATTTTGAAAGTTGCTGAATTGAACGGGCGAAATACTCTAATTTCCTCCGATATAAATATTGCTAAAGATTCATTGAAATTGTCTGATACAGGCTTATATACTACAGGAGCAAACGGGCTTCCCGCAACCGCAGGGGTAAAGCTTGTTCAAGTTTCGGGGACTGTTGACAAACTTTCGTCATCTCAGATTTTAAACGGATTAAATATCTCAACTCCAAATGCCGTTTCTTTTGAAATTCCGGGTTTTAAAAATTCAAAAACAACCGCAAAAATGGATGTAACCCTGAATGGTTCAGCAATAAATCCTTCTTATAAGGGCAGTGTTGACGTTCCGTCCGTTTCAATTCCGACAATTAAAACAACATTAAAAAATATGACGATTGATTTATCTCCAAAAAATATAACAGTGAATACTCCGACAATTTTGGTTGACAATTCGATGATGAAGGCGGAAACTGTATTGAGTACGAATTTTAGCAATGGAGTAATTGTTAAAAATATGGAGTTCTTTGCCGGATTTTTAGATACTGACAGATTGCTAAAAGCAATGACAGGATTGCCTGCACAGACTTCGACATCGTCGGCCGGTGGTGGCGGTTCGTCTGCAAATCTTGGAGTAATTGTTCAGCAGGGAAAAGGTACTATTTCAAAATTTAAATCCGGAGGTATTGCCGCAACGACAATCAACAGTGATTTTAATGTAAAAAATAACACTTTGTATCTGAAAGGATTGAGCGGAAATGCGTTCGACGGTAAATTCAACGGGGATGTGTCAGTAAACTTGATTAACGGGAAAACCGCAGTGTATTTTCACGGTTCCGGAATGAATGCTCAAGATGCAATCGCAGGGGCGGCGGGGTTGAAAAACGCTCTGTCGGGGACTTTAGGGTTTAATGCAAAAGTGAATCTGAACGGTTTTGCTCCGAATGAGGCGGCAATGATGAAATCCTTGAGCGGTTCTGCCGATTTTAGTATTAAAGACGGGACATTAGGTAATATCGGACGTTTAGAAAATCTTTTATATGCTCAAAATATAGTAGCGAACGGGATTATGGCTGCAGCTTTGACTCCGATTGTAAACATGCCTGTTGTTAAAAGTACGGCTAATTTCAAATCTATAGTGGGTAATATGACTTTCAACAACGGTTGGGCAAATCTTAAATCGGTTAAAACAAGCGGTCCTTCAATGTCGACTTATATTTATGGAAATTATAATTTGTTGAATGCTTCAGCAAATGTTATTATTCTCGGCAGATTAGGGGCGGATGTCGTAAAGGTTCTCGGCCCTGTCGGGGAGTTATCCGTAAATAAATTAACTTCTTATATCCCTAAATTTGGGGCTATGACGGGCAAAATTATTAACGCAATGACAACAAATCCGAACGGAGAAAAAATTTCCGAAATACCGGCTTTGTCAGGCGGTAATACGAATTACAAAGATTTTAAAGTGAATTTTAACGGAGGTGTTGAAAGCAGAAGTTCGGTTAAATCTTTTAAATGGTTGTCTGTTTGTGATACTTCTGCGATAGAAGGCGGAACTTTTAAGGATCAATTAAAGCAAAGTCAAAATACAATTAAACAACTACAACAGCAACAACGAGCCGACATTAAAAAAAGTGTGGAAAATGTAAAAGATACCGCAAAACAAACAACAGAAGATGTTAAAAAGCAAATTCAACACACAAAAGACAGCTTTAATGAGGTTAAGAACTTGTTTAAAAAACCGACAACTCAGACAACTCCTGCTACCTCGGGAACGACAACGACGGCAACCCCTGCCACTACAACTGCGGAGTAGGATAATGTTGAAGTGAATAAGTTAATAAGTTCAAATCTGATGCGTTGCAACAAAGTTGTTATTGAGCGTAGCGAACGACATGAACTTATTAACGAGCCCAAAGGGGGCGAATTTACTTATTAACCTATTCACTTGCCTACAATATACATGCCAGAACCATAAGAATTAGCATTCCAATTTGTACTCCTGTGGTCATGCTTTGGGCAAATTTATTTGAGTCGTATTTGCCCGAAGATTTTTGAGCGTTGTAGGCACTTGAAATGCGGTTTGCTCGGGTTTCGTTGTCGTCACTGTCAAATACCGTTCCGAACATGTATTCTTCAATTCGAGCAAGTCGGTTTTCTAAGGTGTCTTGATTGTAGTTTTGTTTGAGTAATTTTTTTTCAACCGTTGAAATTGACGCCTTCTTTTGCTCTCGTGGAGTATAAGACGGATAATCGTTTTCGTACATTGAGTTTTGTCGTTTGTTGAATGAATCATAATCAAACATATCTTTTTGCATATATTTTTTTAGATGGTAATCTCCGCTAAGCGGAACAACATCCTCTTGATCATAAAATGAATTTGAAGATTGGGCAATTTGGTTGTTCATCAAGGATTGTGGTTTGATTTTGGCCTTCAAGCGGTCTACACGGGTGCTTAAGTCATCTGTGTAAGTTTTGTTAAAGGTTTTTTGTTCAAGATTTGCCAATCTTTTTGAAATGTCCTCTTTTGGAAAAGTTTTGTTGAAGATTCGTTCTTCCATTTCGTCTACCGCAGGGTAGCTGACGTTTGAGGCAGCTTTTGGAGGTGGCGGTTCTTTATAGGAGTCTTGAGGATTCGCAAAAGTGTCCTCTGTCGGAGTTATTTCCTGCCCGATAAGATCAGAGGCAAGGTCTTTTTTGAGCTTTGCAATTCTTTCTGCTTCGGATTTTTTTGAATTTACTCCGTAAACCGTTTCTTCAATTCGGTTAAGTCTTGTTGTATTGTTTTCGTGTGAATATTGAAATCCGTAAAGGTTATCCTCAATTTTCCCAAGAGTGCTTTGGGTTGCATTTAATGCAAATGTGCAGTTTGTGCATAAAAATCCGAAAGTTATTGAAAGTATTATAAATTTTTTCATATTACAACTCCTTAGGCTTAGAATAAACTTCCACAAAACAGTTTTCTATTCGGCGGTGCTGTAATTTTAAATTTGGCTAAAACTGTAGCTTTTATTTAGGACAAAAGTCCTATGTTTCAAATTCTGTAAGACTTTCGGAGAATTGTTCGTGATGTTGAATTTTTCTTTAAAATTTTAATTTCTTAAAAAATAATTAATTTAATCTGACTTTTTGCAAAGTAACGTTAAAATAATAATATAGAAAATTTTATGAATGGAGTTGATATTTATGGTAGATTTTGAAAAATTTACAAATTATTCAAAAGAAATCCTATCATCTGCAAGTGCTTTGATGAATGAATATAAAAATTCTGAACTCAAACCTGAGCATATTATGCTTGCGATGATTAAGGATGCCGGAATCAGTAAAGATTATTTAACAGAATTGAAATTGTTAAATCAAAATTTTATTAACAAAATTGTTAGTGCAGTCAAATCATTTCCGACAATATCTGGTATTCCGAATGCCGGTCAACTTTTTTTGTCGACAGATACATATAAGCTATTAGATTTGGCAAAAGAGGAGTCCGAAAAATTAAAGGATGAATATATCGGAATTGATGCAATTTTGTTGGCAATGACAAAGGTCGACGGTAGCAATATTCAAAGCATTTTAAAGACTTGCGGAGTTAGTTCCAATTCTGTTTTGAGTGCTATGAAAAAAATAAGAGGTAACAAAAAAGTGGATAATAAAAATGCAGAAGAAAATATGAAAGCTCTTGAAAAATATTCTACGGATTTGACAGAAAGGGCAAGAAAAGGAAAATTAGATCCGGTAATCGGTCGTGATGAAGAAGTTCGTCGAATTATTCAGGTTTTGAACAGACGTACTAAAAACAACCCTGTTCTAATCGGTGAACCGGGGGTTGGTAAAACTGCTATTGTTGAAGGCTTGGCACAACGTATCGTAAGAGGCGATGTCCCTGAAAGTCTTAAAGATGTTAAGTTAGTATCTCTTGATATGGGGGCATTGGTTGCCGGTGCTAAATTCAGAGGTGAATTTGAAGAACGATTGAAAGCCGTATTAAAAGAAGTTGAAGATGCGGACGGTCAAATCGTTATGTTCATTGATGAATTGCATACTGTTGTCGGTGCAGGTGCTACGGAAGGCTCAATGGATGCCGGTAACCTGTTAAAACCTATGCTTGCAAGAGGAGTTTTGAGAACAATCGGTGCGACAACAATTAACGAATACAGAAAATATATCGAAAAAGACCCTGCTTTAGAACGTCGTTTTCAGCCTGTAATGGTTGGAGAGCCGTCTGTTGAGGATACGATCTCAATCCTTAGAGGTTTGAAGGAAAAATATGAAGTTCACCACGGAATTCGTATTTTAGATAGTGCATTGATTGCTGCGGCAAAGCTTTCTGACAGGTATATTACAGATAGATTTTTACCAGACAAGGCGATAGATTTGATTGATGAGGCGGCATCTTCTTTGAGAATTGAAATTGATTCAATGCCAGAAGAAATTGATACGATGATGCGTCAAAAAATTCAATTTGAGATTGAACGTGAAGCATTGAAAAAAGAAGATAGCGACGAGGCAAAAGCGAAAACAGAAAACTTGACTAAACAAATTCAAGATTTGGAAGGTAAAATTTCTAAATTGAAGGTTCAATGGGAGGCAGAAAAGGCATCCATTGTTGGCGAAGCCGGTATCAAAGAAGAAATTGAACAAGTTAAAAGAAAAATTGAAGAAGCAGAACGAAATACCGATCTTCAAACTGCTGCTGAATTGAAGTATGGCAAGTTGCTTGAGCTTGAAAAACAGTTGAAAGCTTGTCAAACTCAGGAAAAATCTTCAAACAGATTACTTAAAGAACAAATTGATGAAGATGATATTGCTCAAGTTGTTAGTAAGTGGACTGGCGTTCCTGTAAATAAACTTGTTGAGAGTGAAACTCAAAAGTTGTTGAATATGGAAGATATTTTGCACAAACGTCTTGTCGGTCAAGATGAGGCTGTTGAAAGAGTTTCCGATGCAATTCGTCGAGCTCGTTCAGGCTTGAAAGATCCGAAACGTCCGATAGGTACTTTCTTATTCTTAGGACCTACGGGTGTTGGTAAAACCGAGCTTGCAAAATCTTTAGCTGAATTTATGTTCAATGATGAAGACGCTCTTATCAGAATTGATATGTCTGAATATATGGAGAAACACAATGTTTCAAGATTGGTCGGTGCTCCTCCGGGATATGTCGGTTATGATGAAGGCGGTCAATTAACAGAAGCTGTCAGAAGAAAACCTTATTCGGTTATCTTGTTTGATGAAATAGAAAAGGCTCATCCTGATGTTTTCAATATTATGCTTCAAATCTTTGACGATGGACGTTTGACTGATTCAAAGGGAAGAACGATTGATTTCAAAAATACGTTAATTATTATGACTTCAAATATCGGTTCCGACATAATTCTTGAGGATTCTCTCAAATCTATCGGAGAAACAGTAAACTTTGAATCTACTAAAGACAAGGTTATGGAGATTTTGAGAAGTAAATTCAAACCGGAATTTCTTAACAGAATTGATGAAACAATCTTCTTCAAAGCTCTTACTCTTGAACAGTTGTCAAATATTGTCGATATTCAAATGGAATATTTGAGAAGATTACTGAAAGAACAAGAAATTACCGTTGAGATTACGGACGATGCAAAGGAACTCCTTGCAACTCGAGGATTTAATCCTGTTTACGGTGCAAGACCGCTTAAACGTGTAATTCGTCAAATGGTTGAAAATCCTCTTTCTAAGCAAATTCTTGCTCAAAAATTCTTGAGAGGTGACAAACTTATCATTGACGTAAAAGATGATGAAATCGTTTTTAATAAAGGATAATCGTTAAGTTTAGCTGGCGGGTTGATTTTCAACCCGTCAGCTTCGATTTTATTTCTTTATCAATTTCTTTGCCTTGTTTATTGCTTCCAATTCGGAATAAAAAATAAATTCTTCATCTATTTCATCTGTAATTTTGTGTTTTTTTAGTTGGTTTAGAATATCTGAATTGTTTATGACTAAAAGAATTGTTATGTGTTGAGATTTTAATCTCGCGATAATATCTTCAAAGGCGAATATTGCTGAAATGTCTAGTAATTCGGAAGAATCATAGCTGAGTATCAGGTATTTAGTTCCCAGTAATTCGTCAAATTGAGAGATAAGTTGGGTTGCAGAACCGAAGAAAAATTGTCCTGATATGTGAACGATACGTAATTTATGATGTGAATTTATTTCCAGAGCTTTTTCATGTTTTCGGATGTCTTTGTCTTGAACTTTTTTGTGGACAACTTTTGCATTATCTGCAACTTTTTTAGCATAAAGCAGTGCCGCAAGGGTTATGCCCGCTCCGACCGCAACTATCAGGTTGTAAAAAACCGTAAGTATAAACACTACTAAAAGTACGTATTTATCCTCTTTTGGTGCTATTTTTATGACTTTTAACAGCTTTGTATCAATAATGTCCGAACCGATTTTTATTAAAATTGCTGCAAGTACGCAAAGCGGAATTTCTGCTACAAATCCTGAAAATTTGTATAATAGTATAAATAATACAATGGAGCTTGTAAGTGCTGCGATTTTTGTGCTTGCTCCGGTCTTGAGTGCAGCAACAGTTCTCATTGTGGCTGCAGCCCCTGGTAGAGAGCCTGTCAAGCCGCAAAGAGCATTTCCGAGTCCTTGTGATGCGACAAGAAGTCTTGGGGATATTTGTGTTTTTGTAATAGAATTGCAAACCAGTCCTGTTAACAAGGTTTCGGAGGTTAAGATGATTGCGAGCGTAATTCCGTAATCAAAATAGGTGATTGTATCGTGCAATGTTATTGTCGGGAGTGCAAGTTTTGGAAAAGAAATCGAAATTTGTGAAATTTTATCTACGTTTAATCCCATTTTTATAGAAATAAACGTGCATAAAATTAATGCAAGAATTTGCGACGGAACATATTTGTTCCATCTTTTCGGAAATCCGAAAACCATTATGAGGGCTGTCAATCCCAGTAAAAAGGCTTCGATATTCATTGTGTGAAAGGATTGCAGTACGTGTTCAATGCTTTCTATTGTATTGGAATAAGACTTTAAACCTAAAAGCGGGTTAATCTGCATTATTATAATAATTGTTCCGACACCGTTCATAAACCCTGAAATTACCGGATACGGCACGTATTTGACAACATTTGTCCATTTAGTTAAAGCAATCATCATTTGGAAAATTCCCGCCATTAAAATAATTATTAAAACAGCATTAATGTCTTTGTTTAGTGCGTGCATAATAGAGGCGATTACAATGGCGGAAGGCCCTGTAATTCCTGATATCATCGGAACTCTTGTTCCTAAAATTCCCGCAATAAGGCAAAGTATTATTGCTCCCCAAATGCCGGCACCTGCTCCAAAACCTGTAGCAACTCCAAATGCTAATGCTTGCGGAAGTGCAATTATTGCCGAGTTTATTCCTCCAAATAAGTCGCCGGTGAAAATATTTAGTCTTAATTTGATTTTATCCCTAATCGTCATGGTTCAATTTTATCATAAATATTCTTTATGCTATAATTTTGTTATAGGTGAAAGATTATAAGAAAGAGGCGGTTATGACAGATTTAAACAAGCATATTGAACACACTTTGTTGAAGCAGGATGCGAAAAAAGAGGATTTTGAAAAGCTTTTTGATGAGGCTAAAAAGTATAATTTTTTAGGGGTTTGCATAAATCCTGCTTACGTTAAATTTGCAAAAGAAGCTCTTGAAGGTTCTGAAGTTAAGGTTGTCACCGTAATCGGATTTCCTCTCGGGGCTAACAAAACAGAAGTTAAGGCTTTTGAAACTTCTTGTGCTGTTGCTGACGGGGCTGATGAAGTTGATATGGTTTTGAACGTAACAGCCTTAAAAGATAAAGATTATGAATATGTAAGAGAAGATATTAAAGCTGTTAAAATTGCTGCAAAAAATTCTCCATTGAAGGTTATTCTTGAAACAGATCTTTTGACAAAAGACGAAATTAAAAAGGCTTGTGAGCTCTGTGTTGAGGCAAAAGCCGATTTTGTCAAAACATCAACCGGATTTGTAAAAAATGGTGTCGGAGCTAAAGTTGAAGATGTAAAACTTATGTATGAAACGGTTAGCCCTTACGGATTGAAGGTTAAGGCATCAGGCGGAATTCGTGATAAAGAAGCCGCTTTAAAAATGCTTGAGGCTGGTGCTGAACGTTTGGGAACTTCTTCTGGTGTGAAAATTGTAGAAGGTTAGCTATAAATGGGTGATGAGGACAAGCAATACGACGCCACCCCACGAAAATTGGAGCAGGCAAGAAAAGAAGGTCAGGTTGTTAAATCGAAGGATTTTTCGACTGCACTTTCTTTGCTTATTTTGTTTGTCGCAATCTTTTCGCTTGCCCCATTTATTTGGTCGCAAATCGCACAGCTTTTTACTCTGATGTATGAGCAAATTCCGAATACTCACCTTGATAAAGTTGGATTGACCTATATCTTTACGATTACGGTGAAAACCGCAGCACTAATCATCGGGCCGATTTTGTTTTTGGCATGGTTGGTGGCAATTCTTGCCGATTTTATCCAAGTAGGGCCTTTGGTTGCGATTGCTCCTCTTATGCCAAAACTAGACAAGCTTAATCCGACAAAGTATTTCAAAAATATAATGTCTATCAAAACTCTGTTTGAGTTGTTCAAAAATATTTTAAAAGTTGTGATTTTGGGCTATATCGGTTGGTCGGTTTATATGTCGCACATTGAAAATATTCTTATGCTTGCCTCAATCGACAACAATTTCGCGGTAATGATTGAGTTCGGCAAGTTGATTACTGAATTTATTTTCAAGGCTTGTATTGCCTTTTTGATTATTGCTGCAGCCGATTACGGGGTCACAAAGTGGAAGTTCTTGAAAGACCAAAAGATGTCTTTTAAAGAAATTAAGGATGAATATAAAAACACCGAAGGTGATCCGAATGTTAAGGCTGCACTTCGTCAACGTCGTATGCAAATGTTGCAACAAGGGATGATGGATGCCGTTCCTGATGCGGATTTCGTCGTAACAAACCCTGTCCATGTCGCTTGTGCATTAAAATATAAAGCGGAAGAAATGGAATCACCGATGCTTATTGCAAAAGGTACTGAGTTAATTGCTAAAAAAATTATCACAATCGCAAGGGAGCACGCAATTCCGGTAATAGAAAATCCTCCCGTTGCAAGAGCGTTGTTTAAAATGGTCGATTTAAACCAACAAATTCCGCCGGAACTTTACAAAGCAGTTGCGGAAATCTTACTATTTGTTTACAACTTGAAAAAAAATCGAAATCAGGGTAGAATAAATCCAGAGGCTGGCAAATAGTCGGTTCATATAATAAATCATGGTTGTTATGCAGGATAATAAAGATAAAACAAATAACAATAAATTAAAAGAGTATATAGAACTTGTTCAAAAGGTTGCAAGGGTTGAGCATAGACGTATTCCTTCTCACATGGTGGAATATGAAGAACTGCTTTCAATCGGTATTATTGCAATCCAAGCCTTGATTAAGAATAAGTCTATGGAGCAGCTAGCCCGCTATAATTCTGCATATATTGCGACAGCCGTTAGATGGGCTATCAGAAACGAATTAAGAGTAAGATACAAGTGGTATTCTCTCAAGCATAAAGCTGAAGAGAACGGCGATGTGTCCGACGATGATGATGTAAATACGCAGAAATCAAAAGTCAGAGAGGCAATTTATGAAACTGTTCTTTCTATTGATGGTTTGGCAGATGCTGCAAGTGACAACGATTCTCCGTTCGACTTTTTGAAAGACAATCATGCCACACCTGACGAAAATGCCGAAATTTCCGAAATGGGCAGAATGATTAGAGAGGCTATCACAAAACTTCCTGCAAAAGACAGAACTGTTGTTGAATATCGTTTTTACAGAAATATGCAGGTAAAAGACATTGCAAGACAAGTCGGGCTTTCCCCTTCTCGTGTAACACGTATAGTTCAAAGTGCTCTGAATGACATCAAGGCATATCTCAGCAAGCGAGAGCAATACGGCTACTAGCCTACTAATTCAATTCTGTTGTCTGATTTTATTTCAACAGGTGCCTGTTGGTGTTTTATGTATTCGCCAACTACGATATCTTTGTCATAATCAAACTTTTTGATAGCGTTTTCGTATCTGTGAGCCAGTCCGAGACCCATATCCTTGCTGTTGATACAGTAATCATCCGAGGCTATTGTATAAATTTTGTCTTTTCTCGGGTTGTTTATGTCGATTGGGGTAGCATTACCGTTTTTATCAACGAAATCCATTGACAATAAATCACCCTGCTTATTAAACTTGTATTTCAAACCTGAAACCTGAACAATTCCAGGTCTGTGAGAATGTGAAGCCATTGAGGCTTTTGCTCGGCTTTTGATTGCGTTTACAATTTCGTCTTCTGACGCTTGAATTACCGCAACTTTATTGGCAAAAGGTGATATTATTGACAAATCTCTTGTATCAATTCTACCTTGCTCAAATTGACCTCTAATATTTGCAGAGTTCATTACTGCAATATCTGTGTTAAGTTCTTTTCTCATTGCATCAACAATAAAATCACAGTGAGCATTTTCGTGTCCGTAGGCGTCTTCAGGATATGCTTCTGCCGATTTAATCGTTCCTACAACTTCGGGTTTCCCGAGGATATTTTCAAATTGATTTCTTGCTATGAGGTTTCGAGGGTAAGCGTCAGTTTTTCCGAGGTTATTTTGGGCTTTTGTAATTACACCTTTGTCATTAAATTCAACGTTTAAAACTCCAAATTGTTTGCCGTCCCTACCTGCTTGAGTAATAATTACTGGTTCGCCCGACGGGGATGAAAACAAGTTCTTATCAGGTTCAATACCTTCTAAAAGGTCGTGTGTGTGTGCACCGAGAATAATATCAATGCCATCAATATTTTTAGCTAACTGTTTATCATGTCTTAAACCTGAATGTGAAAGAACAATTATTTTGTTAATTCCTTTTGCTTTAAGGTTGTTGACTTCTTTTTGTACGTCGGCTACAGTTTTGTCAAAGTTTTGTTCTATATTAAGGGCAGGTAAATGCTCTTGCAATTTTACGTGTACATGCAAATCTGGTGGAACAAGTCCTATAATTCCGTATTTGTCTCCGTTAATCTCTTGAATATAGGATTTTTCTATGTATGGACTAATCGGATTACCTTTGTTAGGGTTCATATTCATTCCGAGTAAGTGATAACTTTTGTCTTTGATAAGCGGAACAAATTTATCTGTCGGCAGGTCACATTCGTGGTTTCCTAAGGCTGTTGCCATAAAACCGCCAAGGTTGAGGAATTTGTCTGCAACTTTTACGTGTTTTTCATCCTCCCCGAGCATAATATCGCCGGATGCAAATTTCATTTTGTCTGTGCCGTTTGGAACACTGTTATCAAACTGGTTGATTGCGTTTACAAGTCTTTCCATTCGTATATTTTGACCATGTAGGTCGTTTATATACAAAATGCTTGCTTTTGTATTTTTGTTTTGCGTAGCCGGTTGTTGTGTCGGGGGTTGTGTTTGATTTGGGTTAATCCTACTCGCATACTTACTTAAAATATTTGTACTTGAATATGAATTTATTCCGTTTACCATTTTATTTTTCCTTTTTTATGCTGCTGTCGGGGTATTTCCCGTTTGTTGTTTTTTTAGTTCTTTGTATGAGTTTAATCCTTCAACCCAGTTCTCAACCATTTTTACGTCGTTTTGAACTATGTCGTGCGGAAGTGCGGCATGGTGAATTTTAGGAAGCAAGTAATCTTCGCTGTATTCGATAGCTTTGCTCATTCCGTCGTCCGTGTCGTTGCAGATGAACGTTAATTTGCCGTCGTTATTCTTTTTGTAACCGACGATTGTAATTTCGTGACCGTTGATGATTATGTTGTTGTCGTCGACTTGTGTGTAGCCGATGATAACGTTTTCACCTTTATCCAAAGTATCAACGAGTTGGCGTTTCATTGTTGTCATATCTGTTTCATAGCCTACCAATTTCGCATTTTCGTCGACTGTTTGATAAGTTACGGATATCTTGTTTTTATCTTCAAGGACGGATTCTGTAAATGTTTTTTCAAATTCGATTAAGCCCTTATCGTTTTGGTTGAACTTTCCTTGACGTTTGTCTGTCAGAGAATTATAGGATTGTTGTGAGCCTACTTGCATTAATGTGGATTGCATTAATACGTCAATACAAGAACGCTCATGAGGGTCTTTGTCGACTGTTTGAATTTTTGCTCTGATAATTGCGTTTTTGTCAGGAGCAAAAGTTAGTTTTGCATTATTAAAGTCTTTCATTTCGTACGGGATTTCAAAAGCATTTAAAAGCCAAACCGCATCAAGCGTGTTATCTGCCAAGTTTGCGAGTTTTATGCTTTTTTGAACCTGCATATTAGGGGAGCTTAGACCTTCTGCAAATCTTGCAAATTCGGCAGGCATTTTTTGAGCTAAATTGAATTCTTCGCTTGCCGCAACGCATGTTCCGGAATGCTCAACATTTACTTCTGTTGGAACATTTGCTTTTTGTTGTGCGGTAAATGCCGGTTTTGAAGAAGATTTTTTGTAAGCATTAACGGCTTCCCCTTCAAATTCTTTAGGAATATCACCGAATTCTTGAGTGATTACAAAAGGATTATTCAATGTCGCGGTAGTTTCTTTGATAAGCATACCAGCATCCAATCCTTCTGCTCTCGGTGTTGTTGCAATTTTGAACAAACTGTCGAGTACGCTCGTCTTGTCGTTTGAATCTGCGTTTAATAAAATGCCTTTTTTTAGTAGTGAGTCAAGGTTTTTTCTTGTTTGCTTGTCAGAAATTTTAACAAGCTGATTATATTTGCTCTTTTCGTCTTCTGTCGTTAATCTTGTACGCAGTTGGGAGGCAGAAAATGCAGGATTAAACGGAACATCCTTCATTACATTCGTATGATAAGACCGCTTAATCTCAACATGACCTTCAGGTTTTTCTTCAACCTTTTTAGGATTTACGTTAAAAGTTGTGGTATAATTAAATTGTTGAAAATTAGGGCTATACGAATACACTATTTTCACTCCACTACTGCTACAATTATATAAAAAACAGAACAATAAAAAAATTGCTAGCAAACAACAATTTTTGTAAAGAATGTAACAAATGGGAATATGTTTGAAAGTATAAAAATAAAATCGCTTACAAAAGAACAAATAATAATTTCGGCAGACAGACTTACTCGTTTCAAGTTTACCGAGCAAAAATACTTGAGGGTTTTTACGGATATTTTGGTGAACAATCTTATTTCCCCAAAAATGAAAAAGACCGAAATTGAGGAAACGGATTACAAAAAAATCACTGAGCTTGCGGAATATATTATTAATTCATCCTTGGAAAAACTTGGCATTTCAATACAAAACTCGGGCAAGATTAATGAAAAGCTTAAACAATACGAAAATTTAGTTTTCGTATTGGAAAGTTCTTGCGAAAAATTATTAGATAATAATATTAATTATGACGGTATTTTGGAGCTGCTTGGAAAAACCTGTGTTAAAAACCTTCAGTGGTTGAAGTCTTTGTCGTCTGACAGTGACCCTGTCGCCCTGCGAGAGTTACATTCTCTGAAATTCCCGATTTCCACAGTGCTTATTTGCGAAGGAATTACTGAAGAAACACTTTTGCCTGAATTTGCAAAACTTATGGATTTTGATTTTGACAAGAACGGAATTTTTATTCTATCGGCAGGTGGTAAAAATCAAGTAGTAAAAACTTTTTACAAACTCGTTGAATGTCTAAAACTTCCTATATTCGTGCTTTTGGATAAAGACGCAGAGGAAAATTACAGAGAAATTCTTCCGAAAATGAGGAAAATCGACAGAATTCACCTGATTGAGCATGGTGAATTTGAAGACATTTTGCCCGTAAAACTTCTTGAAAAAACTTTAGCCTTTGCCACAAAAAATATTTCAATAGCGGAGGAAGGCGAAATTCATGAAGGTGAAACCGTTGAGTTTTTAACAGATTTCTTTAAACACAGAGGATTGCATGAATTTAAGAAAGCCGAATTTGCCCACATGGTGAAGGAAAATATTTCGTCAAAAGAGGATGTATCCGAGGAAATTAGTGAGATTTTGAAAGAACTCTTTACAATCATTAATTAATTATTAATAAAGTGTTTTTGAAAATTTATTTGGGGTAAAATGTAGTTACGTTAGAGATAAAAGAAAAGGAAATAAGTTATGTGGGATTACTCCGAAAAAGTTATGGATCACTACAGAAACCCGAGAAATATCGGCAAAATTGATGACGCTGATGCTGTCGGCTCAGCTGGTTCTTTGACTTGTGGTGATCAGTTAAAAATATATTTGAAAATTAATAAAGACGGTGTTGTAACCGATGCAAAATTTCAAACCTTCGGTTGCGGTTCTGCCGTTGCAAGCTCAAGCATTTTGACCGAGATGATTATCGGCAAAACTGTTGACGAAGTTCGCAAAATTACAAACAAAGACATCGCAGACGAACTAGGCGGACTCCCTCCGGAAAAAATGCACTGTTCCGTAATGGGTTATGAAGCTCTGGAAGATGCCCTCAAAGGCTACGAAGGTTACAAAGATTTGGATGATATTAGGGCTGAAGAAGATAAAAAAGAAAAAATCGTATGCACTTGCTTCGGTGTAACTGAAAATTTAATCTGGGATGCAATTAAACAAAACGGTTTAAAAACTGTTGAAGAAGTTACAAATTACACAAAAGCGGGCGGTGCTTGCGGAAAATGTAAGAGTGCAATCCAAGATATTATTGACACTTATTATAAAAAAGAAGGCGAAAAGAAAGAAAAAGAACTTTCACCTGCTCAAAAGATTTTGAAAATCAACACGATTATCGAAAAGAAGATTTCCCCGGAACTTCAAAAAGACGGCGGAGACATTAATCTTGTTGATATCGACGGCAACAAGGTTTTCGTAAAACTCAGAGGAAAATGCTCAGGCTGTAAAAATTCAATGCTGACTTTGAAAGCTTTTGTTGAAAGCACATTGAAAGATGCCGTAAGTCCAGATATTGAAGTTGTGGAGGTTTAGCAAAAATGAGTAACTTAATTTATCTTGATAACAACGCAACTACAAAAGTTGACGAAAGAGTTTTGGAAGTTATGCTCCCATATTTGAAAGAGGAATATGCAAACCCTTCAAGCATGTATGAATTTGCCAAACGTCCTGCTCACGCAATTAAAGAGGCTCGTGGCAAGATGAAGGATTTCTTTAATGCCTCAAACGAAAAAGAAATAATTTTTACTTCATGCGGTTCTGAGAGTGCAAACACCGCTATTCGTGGTGTTTTGAATATGGACAGAAGTAAAAAGCATATCATAACTTCAAAAGTTGAACATCCTTGCGTTTTGAATTTGTATCAAACTCTTGAAAAAGACGGTTATTCAGTCGATTATATCGGCGTAAATTCAAACGGAGAACTTGATTTGGCTCAACTTGAAGAGGCTATTAACGAAGACACCGCACTTGTTTCTATTATGTATGCAAACAACGAAACTGGTGTAATTAATCCTATTCAAAAGATTTCTGAGATCATTAAACGTAAAAATCCGCACACAAAATTCTACGTTGATGCAGTTCAGGTAGCGGGTAAAATCCCGATTGATGTTCAAGAACTCGGTGTTGACTTGATGGGTGTTTCCGGTCACAAGTTCCACGCTCCGAAAGGTATAGGTGCTCTTTATTGCAATTCAAAAACAATAATTACACCGCTTATCATTGGCGGACATCAAGAACGAGGCAAGCGAGCAGGTACTGAAAATGTTCCGTATATCGTAGGTATCGGAAAAGCTGCAGAACTTGCACAAGATTCATTAAAGTATGAGGCGACTGAAATCAAGCGTTTGCGTGACAAACTTGAGGCAGGGATTTTGAAGAATATCTATAATGCTCGCCTTAATACAGGTATCGCACAACGTGTTCCGAATACGACAAACATAGGTTTTGAATACATTGAGGGCGAATTAATTTTGCTCCACTTGAGCGACTTGGGTATTTGTGCAAGCTCGGGTAGTGCTTGTACTTCGGGCTCTCTTGAACCGAGTCATGTTTTAAGAGCGATGAATGTTCCGTTCACGGCAATCCATGGCAGTATTCGTTTCTCTCTCAGTAGATTTACGACAGAGGCTGAAATCGATTATGTAAACAAGGTTTTGCCTGATATCATTGAAAAAATCAGAAGAATTTCACCATATCAGGACGAACTTGAGCAGTTGAGAAAATTGAAACAACTAAACTAGAATATTGTGAAGGCTTGATAATTTTATCAAGCCTTTTTTCATGCCTGAAATTCTGAAAGTATATACGCTATCTATACTTCGAGCTTTTATAAAGAAAATATTTACAAAAATTTACATAAATTTTTGAAAAATTTTTTGAATGATTTGACGATTTTTGACTTTAATTTTTCAATTTTTGAATAAAAAATCAAAAATTTGGTTTAAATTTATGCCATTTTTAGAAAAAAATGCAAAAAGTCGTCTTTACATTCTCTTAACATCTATCACATATTAGGCAATTTTTAAAATTCACCACTTTTAATTATAATGTAGTGTTGTTATAATTAGTGTAGAAAGAACAACAAACAGACTTAGGTAATAATAGATAAATTGTTATGATTGATAAGATTAGTGTAAGTGTAGATAAAAATCAATATTCCCCAAAGAATAGCAAAAAGCATAATGCAAACGCACAACCAAACTTTACAGGTATTGGCGATTTTGCAATGAAAGCTATTCAACTTTGCGAAAAAGAACCGATGGTAAACGTTACGGCTCTTGATTTGTCTACAGCAATTATTCCGAGGTCTATTGTTGAAACCGTTGTTGTTCCGGAACAAAAGGACGAAAACGGTAAAAAGAAAAAGAAACAATTTAACTTTTTTGCAGGTTTTGAAGCTCTCAGACGTGAATCTTCAGGTTTAATTGTTAACTGTATTTTACCGAGTTTTATAGTTATGGGTGCAGCAAAACTGTTGAAATACCCTGTTCTCGGTAAAGACTTTTCAAAAGCTGATTTCGTTCACAACTGGTCTAATACGGAAGCTTTGAAGAAAATTGAAACCTTCTACGGCAAAACTGATGCCAACGCAAAACTTGATGACAGAATTGCCTCAACTTTCCGCAACATGCTTAACGATTTGGAAGGGCTTGACGGAAAAGATGTCAAATCTTTCGACAAAATCTTGGATGCCGATAAAGACCATCTTGACAGCGTTGTCGAACGTTTCAAAAAACTCGTTACGGGCGAAAAATTCAGCAAAAAAGAATCAAAAGCTATTTACGAAGAAATTGTTAATAAAACTCATATCGGTGAAAACATCAGATTTAAATCTGACAACGGCAAGTATTTCTCAAGCAATTTGCAGTCACTTTGTGATGATACCGCAAGAACTTTGAGAGGCATTTACAAAGAAAATATTACTGATGCATCAAAACTTACGGAATACTTCAAAAAAGCCTCAAAAATGGTCAACGTAAAGAGTTTGGCTGGTCTTGGAATAATTATTCCGCTTGCAATTTCAATGCAACCTATTAACAGATGGATTACCAGAAAAAATTCAGGTTGCAAAGGTGCTCCGATGTCTGCAGATTTCCAAAATAAGCAGGATGCGGTTATGTCCTCAAAAGACAAGGCAGATTTGCTAAGACAGAAATTTATTTCAATCGGCTCAATGGTTGGTGTTGCAATGCTTTCTATGATGAAAATTCCGACACTTTCAGCTTTGAAAGAAATGGTTCAATTCAAAGGAATTTTTCCATCAATGGATCAGGCAAGATTGATTTCAACCGCAACTTTTGCAAGCCGTATGGGTGCATCAGAAGATGCAAACGAGCTTAGAGAAGCCACAATTCGTGATATTGCAACCTTCTCAAGTTTCTATTTCTTGGGTGATTATGCCGCAAAAGCCATTGCAACAGGTATTGAAGCTTACCGCAACCGCTTGGCTGACAAGACAGGTGATGAATCACTCAGAATAACCCTTTTGAATAGACACAAAGTTCTCGACAAAAAAGCAAATGCAGGTAAAAAATTCTGGAACTGGGTTAAAAATACCTCCCTTAAATCTACGGATGAATTTGCAACTAAGTCGGGTAAGACCTTGAGATCATATTGTCAGTGGGGTAACATAGCCTTTTCACTCTTGTCGTTAGGCTTATTTATTCCGCTTTACACAAGAACTCAGACAAACAAAAAAGAACAAGAAAAACTTGCGAAGAAAAATGCAGAAAAGGCTGTTTTAGCAACGGAAGGCTCGACGACCGCAGCGGCGACGGAAACGGCGACGGGCTCGACGGCAGCTACGTTTGGACGAACGCTTCCAACCCCAAAACCAACCGCATTTAAAGCATTTTTTAACTCGTAAAGGAAATTATAATGAAAGTTCAACAGATAACCCCACAATACATACAACAGAATAAGCAAAAACAGCAGTCACAGCCACGATTTACGGGTGCTCCGGAAACTGCTGCAACTTTGCTTTTGAGATTTCTTGATACAAATCAGGCAATTGGTGCAAACTCTGTTGACCTTTGCTCAATGGTTATTCCGAGAACTGTTTATGACTTCCATAAACGTGGTGCAGATGCCGGTGTTGAAACTGCCCGCCGTGAATCAATGGGAACAATTAACCACTCGTTGGTAGGGGTTTACGGAACTTTAGGAGGAATGCTTGTTGCATCTGCATTGAACAGAAGATTTAAGAACGACAACCTTCGAGTAGACAAGTTGTTTGCTGATAACGCAACAACCGATATATTGGCAAGATACAGATTGAACTCTCTCAGAAAAGAGCCTAAGCCTGAAGTTTCAAACGTAAAATCTTATTTAAATGAAGTTTTTGATAACTTGAAGGTTTACAACCCTGCAAACAAAGACGCTGTAGATGGTTGGGTCGGAATTAAAGGTAAAGAACGTGACCTTGTAATCGAAAAGTTGGAAGACCTGCTCAAAAACGGCAAAAAAGACCAAATAGACAAAGACTCTTTGAACTACATCAAAAATCTGTTGGTATCTTCAACAGGTGGTGAAAAACAAGTTAAACTTGAATTCTTCAAAGATGGTAAACTTGAGAAAAAGGCAACGAACAATCTTTCTACCTTCATTGAAAACCTTCACAACGTATCTAAGGTTTACATGAAGAAGGATATTGAAGAAATCTTTAAAAACTCTGTAGATATTGATTCAAACGCTTTTGTGAACGCCTTGAAATCAATGAACCTGAAACGTTCAGTTATCGGGCTTGGTATTGCAACTGCAATAGGTGTTTCAACTCAACCTATTAATAAGTATTTGACTTTTAAAAAGACAGGGCAGACAGGTTTTGTCGGTGTCGAAGGCAGAGAAGAAGACCATTCTACAAAATTCAAGATTATGAAAACTGTTGCCGGTATTTTGTTGGCGGGTGCAGCAATTTCAACAATCACAACAAAACCGTCAGAATTTTTGAGTAAAATCCAGTTTAAAGGGATGTTGCCGACTGTTGACCAGTTGAAGTTGGTTTACGGTATGACAATCGGCTCAAGACTTCTTGCTGCAAGGGATAAGGATGAACTCAGAGAGTCTGCAATTAAAGATTCTTTAGGATTTTTGAACCTGCTTGTTTTGGGTGCACTTGTTGCTAAAGGCAGTGCGAAACTTCTCGACAAGTCAAAATCTCTTATTACCCTAAAACCGAACAGTGGTAAAGGTTTTGTAAACTGGTTGAAGAATTCAACGTTGAGAAACCGTGACGAGGTCTTGTTGACTGAATTGAAAGCTCACGGAAAAGAAGTTATAAAAGACGGAAAAGCCTTGACATTCAAAGAATTGATGAAGTTGTCAGAAACCTTGCCGACAGATGTTCAAAAATCATTGAAGGGCAAGTTGAGGGTTCTGAACCTTTCGCAAGCAATCGGATACTTGTATTCTGGCTTGGTCTTGGGTGTAGGAGTTCCTGCCTTGAACGCTCACATGACAGCAAAATCTGACGCAAAATATAAAGCAATAGCCGAAGCTAAAAAGAAAGCCGCAGGGGAACAAAACCAAACTGCTCAAGCACCTGCAACACAACAGGTAAGCATGCAAAACTTTACATCTTTACAGCCAATGTTGCAGGAGCAAAACAAGGCATTTGTTGAAAAGCACATGTAGGGTAATACTTAGGTTCTGGGAAACTGAAAACTTTTAGTGAAAAGTGAAAAGCCCTTTACGTTTTCCGTATAACGTATTTTCCGGGGTTCCGAAAGTCCTTCTGCTAAATTCCTTGCATAAGCTACCCTTAGGTGTTATAATCCTGTTATGAGTAAGAAGATCAGTATGACAACACAAAACAGGTTGATTATTTTAGGGCTTTTGGTTAGTACCAGTATGATTGTGGCTATCGCAATTTTTGCAATCTTTAATATACAAAAAAAGCTCAATGAGGGTTATCAAAATTTTGGACAAGTTATCTCAAAAACTCTAGCTATTGAAAGTGTCGAAATTACCAAAAATCTTTCGGCAAACAAGGCTAAAGAAACCCTAAAAGCCCACTCCGAAAGCATTCTCAAAAGTAACAACGACATCGTTTTTATTGAATTCCGTGACAAGGACGGCAATCTGATTTTTTCTGGAAAAAGTAATTCGCAAACTGCTGCAGTTCGTGTAACCTCACCGCTTACGATTTCCGAAAACGAAACGCCTGTAGGTGCAGTGACTGTCGGGCTTTCAGGTAGTATTATTTCTCAAATAAAGTCGACCACAAGAGCGTCCCTGCTTTTTGTTTTTATGATGGTTTGGGTCGTCTTTGCGTTTGTAATATTAATTAACACATACCTCATTACTCGTGAACTTAGAATTTTGCAAGAGGGTGTTAAAAACATCTCAACAGGTAACTTTGGTTACAAAATTGAGGGGCAGGACGTAAGTTCTGAGGTTCGTGAACTTTTCAACGCTTTCAACGACATGTCCGCAAAACTTCACATTTACGAAGAGCAAAATATTGAACAACTTACCCTTGAACGCAACAAATTGGAATCAATTCTGATGAGTATTGCAAACGGAGTTGTTGTATGTGATGACGATGACAAAGTCGTTCTTGTAAACAACCATGCACAAAAACTTCTTGAAGTTGACGATAAGCAGATTTTGAATACGCAAATTCAGCAATATATCGATACTTCGGGCAACTACTGTTTTAAAGATAAAATTGAACAATTTAAAGATACACCGCTTGAAATTATTGAGAAAAAGCCGATTGAATTTAATATTACGGTTGACGAAAAAGTTATCAAATCAATAATTTCGCCAATGTTCTCAAGAAGCAAAGATTACGTTGGGTATATTATTGTCTTAATTGATATGACAAAAGAAGCGGAAATGGAGCAGATGAGAGCGGGCTTTATTTCAAATGTTTCGCACGAATTGAGAACGCCGGTAACTGTTTTGAGAAGCTATATAGACACTCTTTACAATTACGGCAACGAATTCGACTACGAAACTCAAAAAGAGTTTATCGGCACGATTAATCAGGAAATTATCAGGCTTAACCGAATGGTTAACGATATTCTGGATTTTTCAAGGCTAGAGGCAAATGCCAATATGGAGAAAGAACAAAACAATCTTTCAACGCTCGTAGATGAATGCGTAGGGCAGGTTGGCGTGTTATTAAAAGACCACAACTTGAAAATTAACATAGAAAAGCGTGCAGAGTTACCTGAATTTATGTTCAATTATGATGCAATCGAGAGGGCATTGACGAATTATCTGTCAAATGCGATTAAATACTCTCCTGAAAACGGTACGATTACGGTTGGACTTGACTTAAACAAGGAAAATAATCAGGCAGTCGTGACTGTGACGGATGAAGGTTGTGGAATTTCAGAAGAAAACCAGAAAAAAGTTTTCAACAGATTTTATCGAGTAGAAAACAACACCCACACAATAAAAGGCACAGGGCTCGGGCTTAATCTTGTAAAAACAACAATCGAAAAGCACCACAACGGAAAAGTTTTTGTCCACTCGCAAGAAGGTCATGGCTCGACCTTCGGTTTTACCTTGCCGATTGTGACAATGGAAGAGTATGCGGAAAGTAAGTAAGGTCGTGGGAATAGGCGATAAGACTATAAGGCGATAGGGCGATAAGTCCGTTACGTTAATAAAGTCATGTCATTCTGAGGCACGAAGTGCCGTAAGAATCGTATTATCGTGACTCGTAACGACGATGCGATCCTCACGAGTCCCGAGCAGAGGCATGAGCGAAGCGAAAGATGAGCAAGAATCAACGGAAACGTTGAGTTTTCGTTGTGATTGCGAACGATGCCGTTTTGTGCGAGGGCGAAAAGGTCGCTTTATTCCTCATGATGACATGGTTTTGTTATTGCTGGTAAAATTTTGTGAAAACAACTAAATGATAATGACTTCTCATTTTTCACTTAGTAACTCGTCACAATAAAGTAAGCTTATTGAACCCTACTCAAACAACGCATTGATTTTGTCAACTATTTCTTGAGGATCCAGCTCATTTGTAATCTTATTAACATCTTGAGCTACCTGATACAATTTTGCAGCCTCAATCTTATCTCCCGTAACGGTAATAGCACGTGCAAGGTTGAAGTGTGCCAGTGCATAGTTCGGGTTGCATTCGATAGCTTTTTTGAAGAGTTCTATGGACTTTTGAACCCTACCCAAATCGTCGAGATAAATTACGCCAAGGTTGTTGTACGCAATGTCGTAGGTTTCATCGTATTCGATTGCTAAGTTGTATTCTTTGATAGCCTCGTCTAAGTTACCGTTGCCCCAGTATAAAAATCCGAGATTACAGTGAATTTTCGCATTTTTAGGGTCAAGGTCTAGTGCGTTTCTGTAAACCTGTAAAGCATTGCCATAGTCATCCTTGTCATAAAAAGCACTGCCCAAATTTACGTAGATATCGATATCTTCAGGTGTTTGTAAATAGGCACTTTGATAAGACGAAATCGCTGCATCAAGATCGTGTTTAGCATCTTGATATACATAACCCAAAGTTTGGTTAATTACGCTTGTCCACTGTTTTTTAGGGTTGAGTGTAACCGCAGTTTGAAAATGAGAAACAGCTCCGTCAATATCACCTTTTACAAACAAAATGTTTGCGAGGTTTGCATGAACGTCCGGCATGTTTGGCATGATTTGAATAAGTTTTTGATAAATTTCAATGGCACTGTCGTAGTCGCCGACTTCTTCGTATGCTGTGCACATGTGACGATAAGCCTCTATATTCAAGGAATCAAGCCAAATTGCCATTTTGTATTCGGTAACAGCATCTTCATAACGTCCTAAACCGCAATAAATGTCACCTAAAACGCCGTAGAGCGGAATAAATCCGGGAGCTTTTTCAATGGCATTTGAGTACAATTCAATCGCTTTGTCGTATTTTTTTGCATTAACCAAATACATACCTTTAATCATAAGCGGATAGAATTTCATATATGACAGGTATTTGCCGACATTTTTGAGAGCTTCCCCATCAAAGGGTAAAGTCAAAAGTGACAAAAAATATTCAAATGCGGCTTTTGCCTTCATTCCTATGGATTTTACAGAGGACACATTGTAAAGGCTAAACAAAAGGTAGTGAGCCGAAGAATATGCAAAAGGCTTAAACTTAATAGCTTTTCTTGCGTTAATTCCAGCCTCTAAAAAACGAGCCTTTTTCGTGTAGGTCTCTGCAAGCAGATAGTATGCTTTTGCAAGTTTCGGGTTCTTTGCAATAGATGTATCAAGGTAGTTGATAGCTTTGTCCAAATCTCCTTTGTAATACTGTGCAAGTGCTATTTTGTAGTAAAGTTCGGCACTGTCGATGTAGGACTCCAGTGCTCGTTGATATTCCGTGATAGCCTCATCGATGTACTGGCATGAGTTGTAAATGTCTAAGTGCCATGCCAAATATAAATCGCCTAGTCTTACGTGAAGGGCTGCATTTGTAGGGTTTTCCTGCAAGCCTATCTGACAAAGTTCAATGGCACACTTTACGTTGCCTGTTTTGTATTCTTTATTAATCTTTTTCTCTAACTGTTTCGTGTTATTCATAATTTATCTAAATTTCTTGACAACCTGCCCGAAAATGTTCCATACTATACATTGTAATTAATTATATGTAAAAAAGCAAGTTTGTAAAATAATTTGCTTTTGAGGAGTTGAAATGAAAAACAACAAAATTTATTTCGTTGATGTAACAAACAGAGATGGAGTGCAGACTTCAAGATTGGGGCTTGCAAAACTCCAAAAAACTATTATTAATCTTATGCTTGATGATATGGGTATTTCCCAATCCGAGTTCGGGTTCCCGACAACTCAGCACGAAATAAATTACCTTAACGGCAACCTTGAATTGGTTGAGCGAGGTGTCATTTCAACTACAAAGCTTTCGGGTTGGATGAGAGCGATTGATTCTGATGTTGAGCTTTCATTTAATAATGTTCCGAAACTTAAAAACGTAAACCTTTCGCAATCGACTTCAGAACAGATGATACATGGCAAGTATCAAGGTAAAAAGACCCCTAATGACATTATTCAAATGACAAGCGATGCTGTTCGCTGTGCAGTTGCGAAAGGGGCTGAAATTATCGGAGTAAATGCGGAAGATGCCTCTCGAAGTGATATTGATTTTTTGATTAAATATGCAAAAGAAGCAAAAAAAGCAGGAGCAATGCGTTTCCGATATTGCGATACTCTCGGATACGAAGACCCTCTGACAACTTATGACAGAATTTATAAAATCGCAAAAGCCACAGGCATGACCATTGAATTACATTTTCACAACGACCTCGGCATGGCGGTCGGATGTTCCGTAATGGGTGCAAAGGCTGCTATTGATGCCGGAGTAGATGCGTACATAAATACAGCAATCAACGGTATGGGAGAACGTGCAGGAAATGCGGATTTGGTTTCATGCCTGCTTGCAGTTCTGAAATCCGCCGGTTTTAGAAGCAAATACAATATTGACCCGAATATTGATTTAAGCAAAGCATGGCAACTTGCGAAATATACCGCTTATGCCTTCGGAGTACCTATTCCTATAAACCAACCGGCTGTCGGGGATAACGCATTTGCCCATGAATCAGGAATTCATGCTGACGGGGCTTTGAAGGACAGAAGAAATTACGAATTGTATGATTATGAAGAACTAGGACGCGGTGAACCTGAAATTATTGAAACAGGCCGAATGATTACAACAGGAGAATACGGCGGAATTAAAGGTTTCAGAAACGTCTACGACAACCTTGAGCTCGAATTTAAAGATGAACACGAAGCAAGAAACATCCTTGAGCTTGCACGTTATGCAAACGTACATACCCAAAAACCGTTGACGTCCAGTGAATTGAGATTTATTTACTATTATCCTGATATTGCGGCTAAAATCATGACAGTATCGCCTTATTACGAGCCGCAAGGTGCGATAAAAGAACGTGTGGAATCAAAACTTTTGACAAAACCGCACAGAATTATCTAATCAGCGTATTTATGGTAAAATCAGGAAAAGATAAATAAGGAGATATGTAAAATGGGATTAACGCTTGCAGAAAAAATTATATCAGAACATGTCGGACGTGATGTCCGTGCCGGAGAACTCGTTATTGCCAATGTGGATGTTGCGGCGGTTCAGGATGGGACTGGTCCGTTGACGGTTCAAGAGTTTAAAAAACTCGGTATTCCAAAGCTGAAAAATCCCGAAAGATGTATTCTTTTTATAGACCATGCTGCACCGAGCCCGAGAAAAGAACTTTCTAATACTCACAAAGTATTAAGAGAATTTTCTAAAGAATACGGAGCCGTGCTCTCGGATGTTGGGGCAGGGGTTTGTCATCAAAGACTTGTTGAAACCTTTGTAAACCCTTGTGAAATTCTTGTCGGAGCTGACTCTCATACTTGTACTTCGGGTGCGTTGGGAGCGTTTGCAACAGGCATGGGCTCAACCGATATCGCTGTCGCTATGGCACTCGGTAAGACTTGGTTGAAAGTTCCTGCAACATACAAGGTGGAGGTTAGCGGTAAATTCAGAGAAGGTATTTGCTCAAAAGATTTGATGTTGTATCTTATCGGTATGATTGGAGCTGACGGGGCAACTTATAAAGCTCTTGAATTCTGTGGCGATACTATTGAAAACATGACGATGTCAGAACGCTTTACCTTAGCAAATATGGCTGTGGAAGCAGGAGCAAAGGCTGGTTTGTTCGTTGCTGATGAAAAAACTCATGAGTTCTTGAAATCCCGTGGCAGAGGGGACAAATTCAGAACGCTTAAACCTGACACTGACGCCGTTTATGAAAGAGTTATCAAAATCAAGGCAGAAGATGTCGGTCATACCGTTTCTTGCCCGCATACGGTTGATAACGTCAAGGCTGTTGAAGAATTGAGTGATGTGAAGGTTAATCAGGTTTACGTCGGAACATGCACAAACGGTAGAATTGAAGATTTGAGAATAGTTGCAAAAATTTTGAAAGGTAAAAAGATTAACCCTGACGTCAGAATGTTGATTTGTCCTGCGTCAAAAGATATCTACTTGCAAGCACTTGATGAAGGCTTAATTACAATATTTGTAGAGGCTAACGCAACAATTTTACCTCCGGGGTGTGGTCCTTGCGTCGGGGTTCATGCCGGAACTCTCGCTGACGGTGAAGTTTGCCTTGCTACACAAAACAGAAATTTCCAAGGCAGAATGGGTAACGTAAACGGATTTATTTACCTTGCGTCCCCTTATGTTGCGGCTTATACAGCTTTACGTGGCTATATTTGTGCAAAGTAGATTTTCTAATCTGTCGACAAACAAGAATAGCCGACTGCCGTGCATTTTTGTATAAACAAAACGCTGTCAAAATTCCTTACTATTGAGGTAAGGAGATTTGTGATGTCTGCGAATAAACTTCAATACAAAAAAATGACCACGGAAGAACTTGTAGTTCTTTCGCAGCAAAACAATTTCAAAGCTCTTGAAGAGCTCATAAGGCGAGAACAGAAGAATGTCTTTGCAACATTTTCTTATCTTGCAAAAACGCGTGAAAATATTGCAGATCTTACTCAAGAGGCACTTTTGCGTGTTGCAAAAAATATCGGAAACTTAAAAAATCCCAAGAATTTTAAAAGTTGGCTCAATCAAATTGTTACCAATCTGTTTTATGATGAGCTGAGAAAAAATTTACGCAAGCCGGAGATTATCTCAATAGATGACGATGTCAATGAGGAGGTGGCACTTCCTCTAAAAACGCTTATCCCCGACAAAAAGTGCAAACCTCCGGAAAAATGTATCACCTCCGAAATGGAAGAAATTATTAAAAATGAAATCAAGGAACTCCCCGAGCCGTTTAGGATTGCGATTGTCTTGAGGGAGTTGCAAGGTTTGAGCTACGAAGAAATTGCAAATGCCACAAATGCCAGTGTTGGCACTGTCAAATCTCGAATAGCTCGAGCTAGAGTGAAACTTCAAAATAATTTGAGAGCATATATTTAACAAATAAGGAGAAAATATGGAAAGCAATTTGAATTGTAATCAGGTAATTACGCTTTTGACGTTTTATATTGAAAACAAGCTCGACAATTTCCTCAGTCGTGCAGTGAAGGTTCATCTTGAAAATTGTCCGGCATGTATGGAAAAATACAATAAGCTAAAGCAAATTTTTCAGAATTTTTCTGAGATTAAATCAAAAATTACGGAGGATGAGCAAGTCGATACTGATTTTTACAACAATCGTCAGTACCAAACCTTTAGGGAAAATCTCTCGGCGTATATTGATAACGAATTGAGCGACAACGAAAATATCAAAATTAAGAAAATTGCTATTTCAAACCCGCTTGCTAGAAAGGATTTAGAGGATTTTTACACTTTTAAACAACTTTTGAATTCCTCATTTAATAAGACAAAAAGTGAGATGAAAACAGATTTTTCCAAAAGAACAATGTCGCAAATTATGGCAGGAGAAGGTGAACGCTACGAATTCAGCCCGTTTTTGAAGTTGGCGGGGCTTTTTATGTTGATTACGACGATTATGCTTATCGGATTGATAAATCTTCTAAATTTTTAAAGAAGATGAGTTAGCATAAACGTTGTTGAGATAATTCTCCATAGAAATACCTCGAGGTGCTTGCATGTTTTTCATTTTGTAAGCATTCATTCTGTTGAGGGTGTTTTTTTGACGTTCGGAAGCGTATTTGTTACGAATTACAGGGGTGATAATGTTGCTTGATAAAATAGAGCCTGCAAGCCCTGCGTACACGTCAACCCCGTTTTTGAAGTTTTTGAAATCGTTTTCAATACCCGAGGTTTTGAACCCAGCTTGTCTGGTAACATCAAAATCCCAGTTGCCGATTTTCGATTTGTCGAGGTTCGGAATACTGTCTAGGAATTTAGAAATTTTTGCGTTACGAATTTTGCCCGTTTTAACGAGTTTTGATGCCAAGGCTTTGCCCGAATAAGTTACGGCATAAAAAGACAAAATGTTTGTGGCTGCATCCGCAAATTCTTGCGGTATTAAGAAAACTTTTTGTTCGTTCGGAATTTTGTCATTAAAAACAATCGCCGCAATTTGGGCTAATGAAGACAAAATCCAACCGAGAGTACCTGTGTGGACAAGCATTGTCCCCGGTTGTTCGCCGTATTTTTTCAAAATTGTTTCTTTAAATCCGTCCCAACTTTTTGCCAGTGGTTTAAAAATATTTTTTAATTCAGGGGTTTTCATTTTTCAGCCCCCTTGTCAGGTTTTGGGAAGTCCGTCATGACATTTGTTAAGAATTTAGTCAAAGGTGCATCAATTAAAAAGTTGGTAAATAACATAACGACAAGTGAAACGATTGTTCCCATTGCGTTTTTGTACTGTGCTTGAGTTTCTTTTGCAAGCCCCTCCCATTTCTTCGGCAAGAACGGTTTGCAACCCATAGCCTTGATACAGCCGTAACGGATTGCGACGCCAGTCATTGTTCCGGCAACGATTTTGGCGATTGTGCGGGCAACAGAGTATTTTCTGGTCTTGTCGTCAACGGATTTGTTATGTGCGTCAATAAACGGTTGGGTGAGAAGTGCTGTAGCCCCCAAAATTCCTCTCTGATGAGCAGAAGTACATTTCTGCCCGAATTTTTCAACGTGTGTCATGAATTTGTCTGACGCTGTTTCAAAGGAAGGCAGTGCATTATAAGCCTTTTTCAAAATATTTGGCATTTTGAAAGGGGTACTTGCAACTATTCTGTTTTGAAGCGGATTTACCGATACCATATTTCTACACCCGAGTATATAAAGCTTATGAAGGTCAAAAATTGCCCTAATGTCGGAATATTTTAAGAAATATTTACAATTTATAAGGCAAATTTTTATAAAGAGGACTTTTTAAAAAGCCCTCTTGTTATATCTCACAAGATCGCACCCTTCGGCACAACAGTAACACCGTCAGGTGACACATGAAATCCTCTGCGAATATCTTCTTCTCGATTATATCCTATTCTTGTATTTGGCGGAATTTTTACATTCTTATCAATTATCGCTTTTTTAATTCTTGAATATCTGCCGACATCCACATTTTCCATTAAAATACTCTCATACACTTGAGAATAACTGTTAATACGAACTTTTGGAGAAAGCACACATTTAGAAATACTTCCGCCAGAAACGACACACCCCTCTGATACCATTGAATTTGTTGCCATACCTACTCTATCACCTTCCTGCCATACAAATTTTGCAGGAGGATAGTTGTAGTTAAAAGTTCTCAAAGGCCAATCTTTTGAATACAAATTCAATTCAGGGTTTGAGTCCAACAAATCCATATTGGCTTGCCAATAAGCATCTATACTACCGACATCTCGCCAATAACCTCTCTCCGCATCAGTAATACCCGAAAATTCATTTGTTGCGAAATTATACACAAAAATATTTTTACCTTGCTCTAACAACATCGGAATAACATTTTTACCAAAATCATGGCTGGAATTTTCAATATTTTCATCTTCATCAAGAGCCTTCAAAAGAACATCTTTCCCAAAAATATAATTTCCCATAGACGCAAGGCACATATCAGGCTGACCAGGAATTGATTTCGGTTTTGTTTTAGGTTTTTCAACAAAGTTTGTCAAACGCCAATTTTCATCAACCTCCATAATTCCAAACTCCGAGGCTTCTTCAATCGGAATCGGAATTGCAGAAATTGTCAAATCCGCATTGTTTTCTTTGTGAAAATCCAACATTTGCGAAACATCCATTTTATAAATATGATCCCCGCCAAAAATACAAACATAATCAGGATCTTCATCCGTAATATGAAAAACATTCTGATAAATAGCGTCAGCTGTTCCTCTATACCAATTTGAACCCGTTCGCATTTGTGCAGGACACAAATCTACATACTGATTTAAAAAAGGAGATAACACCCAACCTCTTGTAATATGTTTATTTAACGAATCTGATTTGTATTGAGTCAAAACTTTTATTTTGAAAAATCCCGAATTAATAAAATTATTCAAAACAAAATCAATAATACGATATCTTCCACCAAACGGAACGGCAGGTTTTGCCCTGTCTTTTGTTAACGGAAGAAGTCTTTTACCCTCTCCGCCCGCTAAAATCATAACAAGTGCATCATCTATAGACATATTTCCCCTCTTTCAGTTGTTTCTCAATTATACACCCCGTTGTCAAAATTTGCACCTTTGTTAAGGAGAATTAATAAGGATATAATTTAATGACAACCGCCGCAGCTCCCGCAACTACCGCCGCAACCTTCATGTGAAAATAAATCGTTGAAATCAAAAACTTTATCCTCTACAAGAGTTTTAACAACCTTTGGATAAATAATTTCTTCCAATTTTTCAACCTGTTCTTTTAATTCATCAAAATGAGTCGTATTCCCTATCAATATCGGATATTGGGCAAGAATTTTTTCATCATTAATATCATTTGCCATTCGATAAACAGTTACACCCGTAACCTTTACTCCCGCATCAAAAGCTCTATAAATCGCATCACGACCTTTAAACGAAGGGAATAGCGATGGATGAATATTGATAAATTTCGAAAGTTCAAGAACTGATGTTTGAATTTCTTTGTCATAATCCGTCAAAATCACCATATCAAAATTTCTCGGAGCAAAAAATTCCACATTTTCTTCATACGGTAAATACTGATGTTTAATTTTTAAATCTTTTGCAAATTTCAAGATTTCAGCCTCTAAAACATCTGAAATACACGTAATTTCAACATCAAAACCCTTCAACTCTTTTACAATCGCCTCAAAAACATTTCCTTTTCCCGAACCCATAATAGCTAATTTCTTCATATATCCCCCTTTCAAAAATAAGAATACCACAAAAAAAGACCGCCTTCAAAAGCGGTCTTTCTTTTATCTTGTTTAAACAGATTAGTTGCAAAGAGCGAGCAAGATACCCGCAGCAACACCCGAACCGATTACACCTGCAACATTCGGTCCCATTGCGTGCATCAAAAGATAGTTTTGAGGGTTTGCTTCCAAACCGACTTTATTAGATACACGAGCAGCCATCGGAACAGCAGATACCCCTGCTGAACCTATAAGCGGGTTGATTTTTTCTTTCAAGAACAGGTTCATAACTTTTGCAAAAATTACACCTGCACCTGTTGCAAAACTAAATGCGATAATCCCCAAGACTAAAATAAATAAAGTTTGAGTAGTCAAAAACTGATCCGCAGAGAGTTTTGAACCAACGGACAGACCTAAGAAAATCGTTACGATGTTGATCAAAGCATTCTGCATTGTGTCAGAAAGTCTTTCTACAACACCGCATTCTTTACACAAGTTACCGAATGTTAACGCACCGATTAGAGGGCATGCATCAGGTAAAAAGATTATACAAAGCCCCAAAACAACAAGCGGGAACACAATTTTCTCTCTCTTTGAAACTTCTCTCAACTGTTTCATTTCAATTTTACGTTCAGCTTCACTTGTTAATGCTTTCATAATAGGCGGTTGAATAACAGGAACCAATGCCATATAAGAATATGCGGCAACAGCAATCGCACCAAGCAATTCAGGAGCTAATTTTGAGGTTACATAAATTGAAGTAGGCCCGTCAGCACCACCGATGATACCGATTGCACCTGATTGTGGCAAGGTGAAGCCGAAACAGCACAATGCCAACAACAATGCACCAAAGATACCGAACTGTGCAGCACCACCCAACAATGCTGTTTTAGGGTTTGCAATCAACGGTCCGAAGTCTGTCATTGCCCCAACACCCATAAAGATAATCAACGGGAACAAGCCTTTATGAATACCTGCTTCGTAAATAATTCCCAAAAAACCTGTTGGTTCAGCTATTCCTGCAACAGGGATGTTTGAGAGTAATCCGCCGAATGCTATCGGAATAAGCAATAGCGGTTCATATTGTTTTTTAATACCCAACCACAAGAGAAAACAGCAAATTACCAACATCAACGGAGAACCGAATTGATGTAGAAATTGCTCAAATCCGCTTGTAATTGTCGGATCTGCCGGTTGAACAAAGTTTGCGATACCGGTAGAACTCCATAATTTTACTAAACTTTCTAATATGTTCATATTTTTTTCCTTTTCAAGTTACGTCTTACTAGCCGATAGTAACAAGTACATCGCCTGTCTTAACTTTATTTCCGACTTCAATTTCAACTGATTTAACAACTCCTGATACAGGTGATTTAATTTCAGTTTCCATTTTCATTGCTTCCACAACGGCAATAACATCACCTTCAGATATTTCATCGCCGTTTGAAACAAGAACTTTCAACACATTACCCGGAAGTGCGGCTTTAACCGGAGTTTCATCTCCGCCGGCAGTTGTTGTGTGAGCTTCAATACCGTCTTTAACGTCGATATCATAAAGTTTTCCATTAACGGTTGCTTTTTTACCTTCGATTGCAACCGCATATTTTTTACCGTTAAGAGTAACGGTATAACCGTTCGGTTTATCGACTTTCGGTTCATTTGCACCTTTTTCGCATTTTCTCACACCGATTGAAGCTTTACCTTCAAGGAACAAAATACCTTTTTCTTTACAAGCCGCAGAAATGAAGATATTTTCATCATTAACAGGCAACCCTGCATCTTCAAGACGTTTTGTTGCGGCCTTTATACCTTTATTTTCATCTCTGTCATTGATATCAACAACAAGCTCAGTTGTAGGTTTAAGATTCAACTGTTCAGATGCAATTCTTACGACTTCGCTATCAGGCTCGCAAGGTGTTTTTCCGAAATACCCGAGAACCATTTTTCCATAACCTTCCGCAATCTTTTTCCAAGGCCCGAACATTACGTTATTAAAAGCTTGTTGGAAATAGAACTGTGACACAGGAGTAACAGAAGTTCCGAAGCCGCCCTTCATTACAACTTCTTTCATTGCTGCAACGACTTCAGGGAATTTATCCATCAAATTGTTATCTCTGAGCATTTGGGTATTTGCAGTCAAAGCTCCACCAGGAAGCGGTGATTGAATAATCATCGGATTTACAGACAAAGCTTCAGGTGGCAAGAAATAATCTTTCATGCATTCTTTGAAAATTTCTTCTGTTTCAAGAATTTTTTCAACATCAATACCTAAATCATAGTCCGTACCTTTAACGGCATGCCACATAGAAACGATATCAGGTTGAGCAGTTCCGCCTGAAACAGGCTTCATTGATAAGTCGATACCGTCCGCACCGCCGTCAAGAGCTGCTAAATATGCAGCCAAGCCTGTACCAGCGGTTTCATGAGAGTGGAAACGTATGTGAGCATCTTCGCCTAAAATTTCTCTTGTACGTTTAATAGTTTCGTAAACTTTTCTAGGGTTAGATGTTCCGGAAGCATCCTTAAATGCAATACTGTCAAACGGGATGCCCGCATCAAGAATGTTTCTCAATACCTTTTCATAAAAAGCAACATCATGAGCCCCTTCACAACCGATAGGCAACTCCATCATAGTGATTGTAACTTCATGCTTCAATCCGTTATCTCTAATACATTGACCTGAATAAATAAGGTTATTTACATCATTTAACGCATCAAAGTTTCTGACAGTTGTTACACCGTGTTTTTTGAACATTTTTGCGTGAAGATTAATAATATCTCTTGACTGTGAATCAAGACCTACAACGTTAACCCCTCTCGCCAAGGATTGAAGGTTAATATCAGGACCAACGGCAGCTCTGATTTTATCCATTGTTTCAAAGGCATTTTCGTTACAATAAAAAATTGGTGATTGAAATCTTGCACCGCCCGCAGTTTCAAAATGCCTGATACCCGCTGCAACTGCTGATTGCAATGCAGGAATAAAATCGTCTACAAAAACTCTCGCCCCGTAAACTGATTGGAAACCGTCCCTAAATGAGGTATCCATAACTTTAATAAGTTTTTTTCCCATATAAATATCCTTTCATTAATATAAAATTACTAAAAACTAACCCTGAGCCCTTGCAACTGCGATAGCAACAGCAATAGCTTCATCTTCAGATACATTTTTCTTTGTACCTTTTTTCTCAACAACTTCCACAGCTTCGGGGAAAAACTTGTTGATAAATCTGACAGCTTTTGACATAATTTGCATTGCAAAAACTAAAATGCACAAGAAAGAGAACACAACGCCCATACCGATACCCATAAGTATCAGTCCTTCTTTTGCATGAAGAATAAATTGATCCATCATAATATATCTCCTATTGAAAGTACTACATCTTTATTATCCGCAGTTAAAATTAATTCTCCGTTATCGGTAACAGATTTTGCTAAACCATGCTTTTCTTCGTTAAAAACTTTTACTCTGATTTCTTTGCCCAAAAAGCATGCTCTTTTTAAATAATCTTCTTTTATTAAAGGATATCCTTTTTCTAAAAATTCGTCATATCTTAAGAAAAATTCACCGCAAACCTTATATAAAAAGTCTTGAAGAGGAACAACTCTCCCTATTTCAAGATTTAAGGAAGTAACAATCTTATCCGGAACAGAATCGACTTGAGCTTGCGTTGCGACAAGGTTTACCCCCAAACCGATTACCAAACCCTTTAATTTATTCCCTGAAATTACGGTTTCCGCCAAAATTCCTGCAATTTTTTTACCATTTATCAACACATCATTCGGCCATTTTATCTGAGGAGTTAAACCGTATTCCTCCAAAACCTTACACAAAACTATAGATAAATATTGAGTTAAATTAGAATATTTACAGTCAAAGTTTTCAGAAGGCTTTAAGATTAACGACATAAACAAATTACCAGGTCCGAAATCAACCCATTTCCTTTGCATTCTGCCTCGTCCCGCAGTTTGAGATAAAGCATGCAAAACAGTTCTGTCAGCAAAATCCTCAATATGTGATTTCGCATACAGGTTAGTTGATTCAACCTCCTTTACAAATATCGTATTCATTTTACCCCAATACTAATTTCTATAAATTAAGTGTATAATAAACAAAAAAAAATTGCGATTTTTTTTTTTTTGAGTTAAATTGTAAATGAAAAGAGGAGGAGAGCAATAAAATGGAACATTGGATTTATACCCTAAATATCCTCGGACACAGTGTTTCGGTAAACATGGACACAATAATAACCATGTGGCTCACGATGTTGCTTTTGATACTATTAGCTTTAGCAACTACCAGAAAAGTTTCGATTATTCCAAGTAAACTTCAATTAATGAGCGAAGGAATTATTAAATATTTTACAAACATTACGGAATCAAGCATGGGTAAAACTGAGGCTCAAAGACATTTACCGTTAATTTTGACTTTGTTTATGTTTATCTTGACCGCAAACTTAGTCGGGCAGTTACCTTGGCACTTGATTCATCTGCACACGGGTGAACTCGCTTCCCCGAACAATGATATTAATATGACGGCAGCAATGGCTATTGTTGTATCATTATATTATATATATTATGGTGTTAAGAAGAAAGGATTTCACTTCTTTTTTCACGGATTTGGTGTTGACGGAATTATCATTACCCTTGTCGATACCCTTGAATTGTTCGTAAGACCGTTTTCTTTGGCATTACGACTTTTTGCAAATATTTTTGCCGGTGAAGTTCTTGTGTTCACAATGGTAGGAATTGTTGCATACATTGCACCGCTTCCGTTCATGTTGTTTGAATTATTCGTCGCATTAATTCAGGCACTTGTATTTACCTTGTTGTCTACAACATACATTTCAATGGCAATTAACGAAGAAAAATCAGAGTAGTATTTACATATAAGAAGGAGAAAAATTATGGCAATTGATCAAATCGCAACAGCGTCTTTAGATTTAGCAAAATTGGGTGCAGGTATCGCAATCGGTTTCGGTGCAATTGGCGGAGGCTTAGGTCTAGGTATTGCAACAAAGGGTGTTCTTGATGCTATCGCAAGACAACCTGAAATTAAAGATGAAGCCTTCAAAAACTTCATTATCGGTGCAGGTCTTGCTGAAGCAACCGCAATTTACGCATTACTTGTAGCATTATTGTTATTATTTGTTAAATAGTTTTTGAAAGAAGGAAATCATGCTTCAGTTTAACGCAACATTTTTAGTAGCAATGTTTAGTTTTATCGTGTTCATTATGATTATGAACAAGATACTTTATAAACCTATTTCAAAAATCGTAAACGAAAGAGAAGGGTTTATAAATTCAAACTACGCAGATGCAAAAGAAACTACCGAAAAGTCTGAAAATATCTTGAAAGAACGTGATGAAAAACTTGTCCAAACAAAGACCGAGTCAAGAAAAATCATTTCCGGCAAGGTTCAGACGGCTCACAAAGAAGCTAAAATTCAAACCGAAGCTGTGATGAAAAAAAGTCGTGAAGAAATAAGCAGGGCAAAAGAAACAATGCAAGGCGAAGAAGTTCAACTTCAAAATGTCCTCGGCGGAAAGATTTCTAACCTTGCTGAAACTATCACGGAAAAACTTCTAGGAGAACACATTCCTGTAGACAGCAGTGAAATTGTTAATAAGGTGTAAAAGGTGTAAGTAAATGGACTTGATTTTACATATCTGGAATAAAATAGTATCAACAAATACCTTTAACTTTATCGTTATGGCGGTATTGTTGTATTGGATTTTTAAAAAAGTTGACATAATGAAACTTTTGGAAAACTCAAGACAAAAAGTTATCGACAGTATTGAAACTTCCAAAGCAGAAAAAGCTTTGGCTCATAAAAAATTGGCAGATGCAAACGAACAGGTCAAAAACCTTGATAAAGAGGTTGCAGAACAGCTTTCTCTTGCAGAAAAACAAGGAGACGATTTGAGCAGAAACATTCTTGCCGATAAAGAAAAACGTATTACAAGTATTGAAGAAAATGTCGGACGTGCTATCCATTCCGAAGAAAAAACAATTTCTGCGAGGTTGACGAGAAAAACCGCACAGGCTGCTGTTTTAACAGCAGAAAATCATATTAAAAATGTTCTGAAAAACTCCCCTCAAATGCACAACAGATATATTGAGGAAAGTATTGCAGAATTAGATAGGATTCAATTATAACTATGACAACATCAATCGAACAAATATCATTATCAGCAAAAAATTACTCCAAAGCCTTGGTGGAAATGGTTCGTGACAACGTTATTTCTTTTGAGGACTTGAGCAAGGATTTAGCGGCTGTTTCCGAAATTTTAGAAACATCGCAGGATTTAAGATTAACCCTTGAAAATCCGACTGTTTCGGAAGAAGTTAAGTCCCAAATAGTTGAAGAAGTTTTTAAAAATGAAGTTCACCCTCAAGTGGTTAGTTTTTTAAAGGTTCTGATTGATAAAAACAGATTTTCGGAATTCTCTCAAATCAAGGCAGATTACGAAATAAAACTTGATGATGTAAACAAAATTCAATCCGTTGAAATCATTTCTGCCGTTGAGTTGAGCGATGAATACAGAGAAAGAATTTTGCAAAAGCTTTCGGAAAAGTTGCAAAAAAATATTCGTCCAAATTGGAAAGTTGATGAAAATATCATTGCTGGTTTGATTTATAGGATTAATGATAATGTAATCGACACAAGTATTAAGAGCAAGTTGGACAAATTAAACAAGAATTTAATGTAAATTAGAAATAAAGAGAGGAAATTATGGTACTGATACAACCTGATGAAATTAGTTCAATCATCAAATCAAAAATAGAAAACTATAATTCAATCACAGAAGTTACCAATATCGGTAAAGTTCTGCAAATAGGCGACGGTATCGCAAGAATTTACGGGCTCAGAAACGTAATGTCAAACGAACTTGTTCAGTTTGATGACGGAAGAGATACCCTCGGAATTGCGATGAACCTTGAAGAAGACAACGTCGGTGCGGTTATATTGGGTGATTGCACCCATATTAAAGAAGGTATGACAGTAAAAACGACTGGCAGAATTGCTTCTGTTCCGGTAGGTGAGGGATTAATCGGAAGAATTATTGATTCGACGGGTAAAGCAATCGACGGTAAGGGTGATTATTCTTATACAAATACCAGACCAATCGAAAGAGTTGCTCCGGGTATTGTTACAAGAAAATCCGTTCACCAGCCGTTGCAAACAGGTTTGACTTCAATCGATGCTTTGACGCCAATCGGTCGTGGTCAGAGAGAATTGATTATTGGCGACAGACAGACAGGTAAAACTGCAATCGCACTTGATACAATTATCAACCAGCGTGGTAAAGGTGTTATTTGTATTTATGTAGCAATCGGTCAAAAAGCTTCAACAGTTGCTCAAATTGCAAAAACGTTAGAAGAACACGGGGCAATGGAATATTCAATTATCGTTTCGGCTACGGCTAACGAAGCCGCTCCGCTTCAATATATTGCACCGTTTGCAGGTGTTGCGATTGGTGAAGAATTTATGGAACAAGGTAAAGATGTTCTGATTGTATATGATGACTTGAGTAAACACGCTCAGGCTTATCGTGCAATGAGTTTGCTTTTGAAAAGACCACCGGGACGTGAAGCATATCCTGGGGATGTTTTCTACCTTCACTCAAGACTTCTTGAACGTGCGGTAAAACTCAACGACAGCCTCGGTGGCGGAAGTATCACAGCCTTGCCTATTATCGAAACTCAGGCAGGTGACGTTTCAGCGTACATTCCGACAAACGTTATTTCAATTACAGACGGTCAGATATTCTTGGAATCTAACTTGTTTAATGCAGGTGTAAGACCGGCAATCAACGCAGGTATTTCCGTTTCCCGTGTTGGTGGTGCCGCTCAAACAAAAGGTATTAAGCAAGTTGCAGGTAAATTAAGACTTGACTTGGCTCAGTTCAGAGAATTGGAAGCGTTTGCACAGTTCGCATCAGACCTTGATCAAGCAACTAAAAACCAGTTGCTTAGAGGTGAAAAATTGACAGAAGTTCTTAAACAGCCTCAATATTCACCGTTAAGTGTTGCAGAACAGGTAAGCATTCTATTCGCAGCAAACGAAGGACTTTTGGATGATGTTTCCAATACTGAAATCAGCAAATTCAAAAAAGATTGGTTTGTTCACTTGAACGCTAATATGAAGGAACTTGTTGATAAATTGAACGCAGGTTCTGCTTTGTCTGATGAGGACAAAACGTCACTTAAAGCTGAATTTGACTCATTCAAGAAAACATTTTAATGAATAAAGGAGAATTGAGGGGCGTAAGTCTAATTTAGCCTTGTGCCCTTCCTAACTTTACTATGACAAACTTAAAAGATATCAAAAACAGAATACAGAGTGTAGAGAGCACGAAAAAAATCACTCGTGCTATGAAAATGGTTGCGGCGGCAAGGGTTAAGAAAGCCGAAAACACAGTAAAAGCCTCAAGACCGTTTACTGCGGAATTAAATACAATGTTCAAAAAACTGTTAAATTCCGTTGGAACATATAGTGCGTCGACTTTGAAAATCAAATCGGCTGTAGACAATTATCCTGCACTTTTGCAGCCACGTCCGCTAAAGACGGCAGGACTTTTGGTTTTGACATCAAACAAGGGGCTTGCTGGAGCATATAACGCAAATATTGTCAGACGAACCATTAAGAAAATCGAAGAATATCAGGCTCAAGGTATTCGTACAATTCTTTTTATTGTTGGTCAGAAAGGTATTTCGGCTCTAAAACGTAAAGTTTTAAATTATGACTGTGAAATTGCAAATACTTATTTGAATATTGCAAACAATCCTTCAGGCGAAGGGGCAAAGCTCGTTGTTGAAGATATTGCAGAATACTATGTTAACAACAAAATTGACAAAATCGAAATCATTACAACAAGATTTAAAAATATGATGAGCTATTTTGTTGAAGAATGGGAAGTATTGCCACTCAAAAAGCCCGAGGACGATTATGAAAGACTCCACGACAATGTACTTGAACCGCTTATGGACTTTGTACCGGATATGCACAATATTTTACAAAAGATAGTACCGATGTATGTAACAAACATAGTGTATCAGGCACTGTTGGAAGCCCAAGCAAGCGAACTGGCTTCGAGAATGACTGCAATGTCAGCGGCTACAACAAACGCAGAAAAAATGATAAAAACACTCTCTGTCGAATACAACAAGTCAAGACAGTTTGCGATTACGCAAGAAATCATTGAGGTTGTTTCCGGTGCAAACGCACAGGCTGGGTAAGGGGTGTCCTGTTCTTTTTGGAGCGTTGCAAAGAAACTGATTTTGAGCGAAGCGAACTATAAGAACTTATTACCTTATTCACCTATTTACTTATTCACTTGTTTTGTGAAAACGCTTTCGCTTGTTCTACAAAATATCTACTCCCTATTTAATTCCTTTCAAAGCTTGCTTTAGTCGGGTAAGTTTTGCTTTGTTCGTCCCTATTCCGCACAAAAGCATTGTTGATTTGGAGTTGGTGCGTTCGTCTTCTATATTATATTTATCATACAAAATCTCGGAAAGTTCTTCGCCTGTGTAGTTAGGGTGTTTTACAAGAATTTTTGTCGCATCATCCCCGAAAAATTCACAGTTTCCGCATTCTTCTTTCAATGCCTTAATCTCTGAAATCAGTGTTTCTATTTCCCTTCTGCCTTTTTGGGAGTTCAAATAGTTGATGTTTTTTTCAATAGATGCCAAAAGCGGGTACGACGGCGAGGTGGTGTTAATCATTCTCAATGCAGGTTTTATATCAACTTCGCAGTTGCAGTGCAAAAGTGCTGTCGGGTTCAAGCCACCTGCTGTTTTATGCAAAGATTGAATTGTAAAATCTGCAATTTTGACCGAGCTTTTCGGCAAATTCTCCGAAAACGGGTACAATGCTCCGTGTGCCTCATCTACAATTAAGTACGTTCCGTATTTTTCGCAGACTTTTTTAATTTCTCGAATAGGCGAAACAATCCCTTCATAACTCGGTGAAGTCACAAGGACAGCCTTAATTCCACGGTCTTTCAAGTATTTTTCAATTATTTCAGGGGTCGTTTTGTCGTAAATGTCCCATTCTTCAATCTTTTCCAAATCGTAAAAAACTGGAATTCCGCCTGCAAGTTTTACCGCATTCAAATGACAAGGGTGTGCATTTTTCCACAATAGAACTTTTTCACCTGATTTTACGCACGACAAAACCGCACCGATAATTCCGCTTGTTGAACCGTTTGTCAAAAATGAAGTCGATTTTGTTCCATAAATTTTAGTGGCTTTTGCCTCCGCTTTGTTAAGTGCAGTTTCAGGGTCGTGAGCTTCTGTTTCCGAGATATCATATTTGTAAAAGTTTCTCAATTTGTGAAAGATAAAAAATCCCTGAGCATGCGAAGGGGTTGTAAATAACGTTTTTCGACATGTCTTTTTTAATAGGTTAACTAAGCTCATATTCCCTCATAAAGCCACTTTCGGCGGTTATTTATTCTTAATTTCGATATTTCTTTTTGTACAATACTGGATGAGTTCCATTTTGTTACGGTTGTTGTCGTAAACAAAACGTCCCGAGTGTGTATATATACCGTTGTTGCCTTTTTCAATTCTGATAGGTGAATAGTTGCAGGTAACATTAATATTTTCAGACAGCGGAAGGGTAACGGCATATTCAGCTTCAATATTGATATTCTCGGTGGTTTTGAATTTCATACCGCCTGCCGAGATATCAAGAGTTGAAATCTTGTAAGAATTGTCGCCGTTTTTGAGTTCCAAATCGTGAACGTATTTTACACGAGTAAACTGTCTTCTTTGCAAAAATTTGTGCTTTGCAGGGCTTGCAACAAAAATCGTCTTGCCCTGAATATCTTTTGGAAATGAGTCGAAATACAGTGTACCATTTGAAGTTTCTATATAAAATTCGCAGTATGTGTTCTTTAAAACTCCGTCAGGCTCGTATTCAAGTTCAAGTGTAAATCCTTCAGGCTTAACCTCTGTGATTGTACCTTTATTTGCAAATTTAAAATTTGCCGGAACCATTATAACGTGCTGATTTTTTTCAACTAATTCTCTCATTTCAATACCTTTCAAATCTAATATATGCCCTGATTATAATATATTTTCCGCATAATTGCAAATCGTTAAGCAAAATTTCACATCTTTATCTCGATATAAAGATTATGTAAGGAAATCAGTATTGAGGTGTATTTTGAATTATAATAAGAACATAGGTTAGAAGAAAAAGAATTGGAGATAAAAATGGATACAGTTAATGAAATTCTTACAGAGTTAGAACATGCAGACAACACTACGAAAAATGTTTTGGAAAACAAATTGGTAGATTGTGGAAAAGACGCACTTCCTGTTTTGGTTGACCAACTTCAAGTCGTTAAGGGTGTAAAAAGAGGCGTTGTTGCTATGACTTTGATCAGAATTGGTGATGCTTCCATTAAATATCTTGAAAAAGCTGCTCATGACAACAAAGATTTTGAATGGGTCGCAGAATATTTAATCAGAGAAATCAAAGGCGAAATGGCTGCTTAGTTCTCAAAGTTTGAATAATAATTTATAAAAGGGTTCTTTTTAAAAGAACTCTTTTTTTGTGGTAAAATAAAACGCATGGGGAAGAAAATTTTATTTTATTTTACGTTATTTTTGTTTGTACTCGCAATTTGTCTGAATGCGGACAAGTTTGACTATGACCTGTGGGCAAGGCTTATCGCAGGTATGGGTGTTGTTGACGGTGGTCATGTTTTGAAGGCTGATTTCTTGTCTTACACACCTGTTCATGTTTGGTATGATCATGAATGGGGTTCGGGCGTAGTATTTTATCTGTTTTTGAAATATTTTGGACCATTCAGTCTGATAATTCTTGAATGGCTGTTATATTCGGGAATTTTTGTGGTGATTTCTAGGATTATAAAAATTAGAGAACAGGCTTCGCCATACAATATTTTGTTTTATATTTTTCCGATAATGGCGTTGGTGGAAAACTTTAACAATCCCGTCAGATGTCATTTGTTTAGCTTTTTCTTGTTTACTCTATTTATTTACTTTTTGGAATATGCAAGGAAGAGGGGCAAAAATTTCGGCTTGTGGCTAATTCCGCCGATAGTTATTATTTGGACAAACACGCATGGCGGTGTCGTGTCGGGCATTGGCTTGCTTTTGATGTATGCTGTCGGCGAATTTCTCAACAGAAAACCGTTTAAAAAATATCTGATAACATTTGCGGTGTCAGCTCCTTTGACGCTGATTAACCCATGGGGGTTTGATTATGTGAAATTTTTGCTTATGGCAAATACCATGAAACGTCCCGATATTATTGAATGGTGGGGAATTTTCTCAAAGTTTCACATGTTCAAACAGATTATGTTTAAACTGTTCATGCTTGGCGTAATTGTGATTGAGGGTGCGAAGTTTGTTAAAATTTCAAAAACTGCCGAAAATCTAAAAACTTGGTACGAAAATCTCGACAAAACAAAGATTATTTTGCTCTTGTCGACTGCGTATTTGGCGGTTAAGCATGTAAAACTTTTGCCGTTTTTTGTTATTACAGGAACGATTTTCGGGTATGAAGATTTCTTTAAACTTATCAAAAACTCAAAACTTCCTAAAATTAAAGAAGGAATTATATATACGGCGATTTTAGTAATTTCGTTGCTTCCGCTCTGTGTAAAAAAATACAAAATTCCGCTAAATACTTCGGTTTATCCTGTTAAAGAGGTTGAATTTATAAAAATCAATAATTTGAAAGGTAATATTTTGGCAAACTTCGGGCTCGGAAGCTTTGTTTCATACAAATTGTACCCGAATAACCTGATTTTTATGGACGGAAGATATGAGGAAGTATATTTTGATTATATGGTTCCTTTGTTGAAAAAATTCTGTCTTGTGTTGCCGGGATGGTACGAAATTTACGAAAAATTTCCGCCTGATATTATTTTGATTGAGGATGTCTATCCTGTATTTGCGACTTTGGACAAGTCTGAGGAATGGGTAAAAGTTTATAAAGGTGAGCATTTCGGAGTTTTTGTACCGAGAACAAAGGTAAAAAAATCGTATAAATTGCCACCTGATGACAGAAATTATTACCTTAAAACGTTATTTGATACTGATATAAAATTTGAAAAATAAGAGTATAATAAATCTATGACAGAAAATAAATCATTTAAATATGCTTGTTTATTCGGTGGAGGAGCTATTAGAGGGGCTGCTTACTGTGGTACGGTAAAGGCTATGACAGAACTCGGAATTGAGCCTGAAATTGTAGCGGGTTCGTCTGTCGGGTCAATTATAGCGGGGCTTTTGGCAGTCGGTTACAACGCAAAAGAGTTGAAAGAAATCTTTTTGCAGGTAAATTTTGAACTCTTTAAAGATTTGCAATTCGCTCTTGGACCTCAGTTTGCCTTGAGTAAAGGTGAAGTTTTTCTTGATTGGATAAGAGATTTAATTGAGAAGAAATTCTATGGCGAAACCTATAAAAAAGGCTCGCACAAGGCTGTTACCTTCAATGGTATACAAAAAAATCTCGTCATAATCACGACGGATTTGTCAAGTTTTGAATGTAAGGAATTTTCAAGGCAGGAAACTCCCGATTTTGAAATTGCGTCAGCTATCAGAATTTCTTGTGGCATGCCGGGGCTTATGAAACCGGTAGAATACAACAACAGGGTGCTTGTTGACGGCGATTTGCAAAAAGGTTCGCCTATGTGGCGATTGTCTAAAAATCTTCAACCTGATGATATTAGAATTTTGGAATTCCGTTTGGAGGGCGATTTTGAAGGAAATGACCTCAACACGATTGAGTATATAAACTCTATTTATAGTTATGCGACATCTATTGCGACAGGGTTTATAATGGAGCTATACAATAAAAATGACAAGTACGACTACATTGTTGTAAACACGGGCGACATCAATATCGTTGACTTTAACCTTTCTGCCGAAAAGCGTGAAAAGATGATGGAAAACGGCTACAAGCAGACGATGAATTATTTCAAAGATGTTTTGCCGATTAAGAAAAAACTTTTGCTCACGGTTTATTCGCAAATTGACAAAAAGCTAAAAAAGGTCAAATCAGCAATAGAGAACGGTAATATTACAAAGGCAAAATCAATTCTTGCAGAGTGCTTTATGTACCTTTTTGATTACGAAGAAAATATTGATAAAACAGATATTCAGATGATTAAGAATTTTAGAGATGTTTTCTGTTGCAACATCTCATATCCTGCACTGTTCGGCAAAACGAGGATTAAAAACAAAAACCTTGTTTTGTGTACGTTAGAACAGTTTTTGCAGAAAGTAGATCTCAAAATTAATGAGTATCGGGAATTCTTGAGCTAGTGTAGCTATGAGAAGGTTTTAAAGGTTCTTTCTACGTTTTTGTTGATGACGTTTTGAATTGACTCGTATTCTGTCTGGAGAGCATTGTGCTCCGTGTCTAGTTGTTTTAGGTCGTTGTCATACTTTTTGTCGAGTTCTTCAATGTCACGTTGTGCTTGTTCGTAGATAACTTCGGCTTTTGTGCGTTTCTTTTCGCTTGTTTCTTCACTCATTTCTGTCATAGAAGTGTATACGATAGAAGTCCAGGCAACATTTTTCAAGCCCGTACCTGCTTCATTCGGGTTAGAATATTGAACCTGTTCCATTGTGATAACACTGTTTTTGAGTGCAAAAGCAATCCATTCGGGATCATTCATAAGTCCGTCTTCAAGAATTGCATAAGATTGACCTGTTTTTGAATCAGTAACCCAACCGTCTGTTGCAGAGTCGTATTCTGTTTCATTCATATAACCTGCTTTGTAATCGCTTTCGCCGTTCATTCTGTGCCAAAGATTGATGTACCATTGTGCCTCGTCAGAATCAGAATATGTATAAATTTTCTCTTCGATTGTTTGAGAAATATCTTCTTTCATTTTTGGTTCTTGAGCTTCCCACTCTGATAAATCTTTGTTGTAGTCCTCTTCTTGGAATGTACTTTTTGTGAAAGCAAGGCTCATATCATCTTGAAATGAAGTGATTATTTCTTTTGTTGTTTCGTAGTTGACATCAATAGGATTATCGGAATGTTTATAAATCCTATTAACTACATCATAGAGGTCGATACATTTTTGATAAAGTGTTTTTTGCTCAATTCCGGTGATATTGCCGGCGTCATCATAAGTGTATTTGTAGTTGCTGAGCAGTTGTTGTGATTCTGATGCAACAGTGCCGTTTTCAAGAGCTTGTTTCAAATAGTAATCACTAATGAGTTTGTCGGTATTAGTAGCGTCAGTGCCCAATTCTTCTGACGGATGAGTGGCTGCCATTAATGTTTTACCTTTGTAGCCATCTCTGATAGCGTCAGAAACTTTTAGCATATCTTCTGTTTTCTTTTTGTTAACGCAAATTGCACTATAGTTGATTGATTCTGATGGACCATAGGTGCTGTCGCCGGCTATTAATTCAATTTGTCCGCCGGTTGTTGTTGTTTTGTATTTAGGGTATTTGCTATTATCAGCATGTCCGTCTCCGGTTGTTTCCAAGTCAATCATGTGTCCGAGTACGTGCAGGTAACAAGACGTTGTATTGTTGTTTATAGCATGATTGTAGCAGCTTTCAGAGGCTTCTCTAAAGGTTTTGTATAATTCGTTATCAGTATCTGGAACATCTTTCCAATAAATAGCATCAGTTGAGTCAGGTTTTTTAGTTGCCCATTCATTGTGCTGCTTTTGCCAATTTTCATATTCTGCTTGATATGCGGGATTGGTTACTGTTTTGGTTTTTCCGCTGTCAACTTTTTCAATACCATATTTTTCAAGAAATTCTGTTAAAGTTTTGCTATTCTCAAAGTTTCCGCCGTCTTTTTCAGTCACCATTAATTGACCAGCGGCATTGACGAACCCGTATTGGTTCTTGATTGAGCTGTAAGTGTAAATCGCACCGCCTGTAAGCTGTTGAGTGTTTTTGTTTCCGCTCTCGTCGTAGGTTGTGTAGGTTAAATTCGTTGCATTTAAGGCTTGAATGTATGCGTCACTTGCATCCTCCGTACTTTGTGCGAGTCTGATTTTCGCATTGGAAATCTGCTGGGCTCTGTATTCGTTTCTGTTGAGCCTTGCTGTGAGAGTTAATAATCTTGCTTGTGAAGCTGACATTCCCATTGCAAATTTCCTTATATTATTACCGTAGTCACTCTTATTTACGGCATTTAGAGGGGAGATCTTTATTGTTTTCGGACTTTTTTATAAAAATTGTTACATTAGTTTACAATTTTACTATTATTTGATAATATATAGCTATGAAACTATGTGTTTTTCAAGGTACGTTTAATCCTATTCACAATGCCCACCTTCAAGTTGCTGAATTTGCACACAAAAATTTGGGCTTTGATAAGGTTTTATTTATCCCGGCAGCAAAACCTCCGCACAAGAGTTTTGATCCTAAAATGTCAGAACATCGCCTGAATATCGTGAAAGCGGCGATTTCGGATTTCCCCGAATTTGAAGTTTCTGATATTGAATATAAGCTTGAAGGAAAATCTTATACTTGCAACACGATAGTTGAGCTTTACAAAAGGTACAAAATTGACGGGAAAATTAATTTTTTAATAGGAACTGATGCTTTTCGCAAGATTGAAAGCTGGTACAGAACTGACGATTTAAAAAAACTTGTTGATTTTGTCGTTTTTATCAGGGAAAATAACTTTGAAAGCGATGAATTGGAATATTTGAGATCAAAGGGCTATAATTTTAAATTTATGCCGCTTGAATTTTTGGATATTTCCTCCACGGAAATCAGAGAAAAAATAAAGAAGTGCGAGCCTGTTCAAGGGCTTTTGCCAAAGAAAGCAGAGGAATATATAAACAATTATGGATTATACAAAGATTAGTGAAGAAAAAATTATTGAATGGTTGAAAGAAAATCTTAACGAGGAAAGATATATTCATTCCCTAGGAACGGCTGCGTGTGCTAGAGAACTTGCAGCAAAATTTCAGTTGAATGAAGAAAAGGCTTATGTCGCAGGACTTTTGCACGATTGTGCCAAGTGTCTTGATAAAGACAAGTTGATGCAGATTATAAAAGAAAACATCAAAGATGTTGATGAGAGCGAGCTTTTGAACTACAAAACTCTTCACGCTCCTGTCAGTGCGTATTATGCAAAAAATATTTTTGGAGTGACGGATGAAGAAATTTTGTCGGCAATTCGTTGGCATACTCTTGGCAAGCTTGAGATGACTGATTTTGAAAAAATAATTTTTATTGCAGACAAAATTGAACCGAATACTCGAGATAGAGAATATTCTGCGATTATCAGATGTTATCTTGATGATGAAAACGGGCTCAATGAGGCACTTTTGAAGTGTTACCGTGAAACTATCAAGAGCCTTGTAAAAAGAAATTTGAAAATTTGCCTTTTGACGGTAGAAATTTATAACAAATTGCAGGATTTGGTAAATGTTTCAGTTAGTTAATCATTTGACATAATTTGGGCATGTTCATGGTAAAATTATGTCAAGTAAAAGAGGAAGTATTTGATGAAAGTTTTAGAAGTTAAAAATAATCTTGTTAAAATTGAGTATTCACCTGAAGATAACCTGTTGTTGTCAGGTTTTGTGATAATTGAAGATTCTCAATCTCCTTATGTAGCACAGATTTTGAGCTTGAAGGCTGATAGAGGTATTAATTACGCAATCGTCAAATTGTTGTTTACGTTTAACGGAGAAGGTATTCTCAAAAGTTATGATGGTACTATTCCTTCCTTTGATGCAGATGTGTCAAAAATCAATTCCGATGAACTTTTGGATATACTTCCTATCAGCAAACCTTTAAAAATCGGTGAAATTGCTCATCAGGGCATAAAATTAAAAGTTGATATGTCAATTTTGGAGAAAAATCTTTTGGTTTGCTCTGATAACAACGAAGATTCAAATGTTCTTGTTGAAAATTTTGTTTACCAGTTGAATAACGAAAATCATAAAGTGCTCGTTATAGATACGGACGGCTCTTATTCCGGTCAAAAGTTGGATTTTGGAATAGATTTCAAACTTCCTTTGAACTACGAAACCTTGAACTTTATATATGACCACGACCTGAAAGATATTGAGCCTACAAGCAAGGCTGTTATTCAAGATATTTTCCTTGAAATGCAAGAGTATTCAAAAACCGTGCTCGACAAATTTATTCCGTTTAACACCTTTATGCAGGTTGTGGATGCTCAATACAGAGAACTCGGTATTCCTGAACTTTTGCTTTTGAAAAATAAACTTTTGAAATATAAAGAGGCCGACGTTTTTGCTCAAACTCCTGACGAAATCCAAAATTTGAGAAGTTTAATCAGAGCAAATTCGACAAATATTTTGAACATTTCGGGCGTAGATGATGTTTTGCAGAATGAAATTATCAAATATGTCTACGATACCGTTGACGCTTTGGATTTGTTCGTTTACGCTTTTGTTCCGCTAAATAACGATAATGCGGACAAAAAACTCATCCGACAAATGCTCGGCAAAGACAAAATTCATACAACTATTGTTTGCTCGCACAATTTCAAATATATTTATGAACTCAAAGAACGTGCAAATAATATGATTTTGTTTGCTCCGCAAACAATGCAACACGACTTTTCGGCATACAATACATTCTTGAATAAGTTAAATTCTGACGAATTTATTATTTATGGTAAAGCGACCCAAAATATTCCGCTAATCGTGAAATTGGCGTCAATGCTTGATGTTCCGGAGGAAGAAGAAACAGTTGAGGAAGAGGTTGCGACGGAACCTGATACCGAAGAGGAACAACAAGTTGAAGAAGAACCGACAGAGGATGAATTTTCTGACGAGTCAAACTCTTATTCTTACGAAACCTTGATGGAGGACACCGCAATTACTCCTGAACCCGAGCCTGTTGAGGAGGTTGAGGAAAACGAACCGGAACAAGTGGAAGAACCTGCCGAAGAAGTAGAAGAAGAGGCAGAACCTGTTGAAAACGAGGAAAGCTCCGAAGATGTTGAGCCCTCAGAAGAGGTGGAAGATAAGGTTGGAGAAACAGTTGAGGCGGAAGAACCTCAAACAGAAGATTTTGAAACTGCTCATCCGGAAGAATTTTTCAACACCGAGGAAATCAGTTCTTTCATTGACAAAGAAATTGAAGAAGAAAGTCTTGTCGCTCCTGAAAATTCCGAGGAGGAAGAGGCAAATGACAACGTAATAGATGCTGATTTTAACGAAATTAATGAGCCTGAAAATCTTGAACCGGTTGAAGATGAGCCGGTTGAAGAAGAAACTCACGTAATGCAACCGAGCGAAGAAGCTTTGGCAGAACTTCCTGAAATCAAAGAAGAAGATTTGTTACCGCCGTTGGATGACGAAGTTCAAGATACAGTAGTTCCGACGGTAGAACCTGATTTGAGTGAAAAGATTTCTAACGATGTTAATGAATTGATTTACTCTTCCGAAAAAGAAGAAGTTCCGATGGTTGATGAAGTTGTCGAAGAAGAACAAAATGCCCCGACCGAGGCGGATCTTTTGCCGGAACAGGAAGACGACAACTTGACCGAAGAGGATTTGAACTTTATTCAAGATGTCAATACCCCTGTTGAAGACAGTTCCCTCCCTGTTTATCCTGCGGAAGAAAATACGGAAAATGCTTCTGCCACAACTTTTGAGGCAGGTGATCACGTATCACACCCTAAATACGGTGAAGGTATTGTTGAAAAAATAATCAAATACGGTAGCAAATCGCTTTGTTCAATCAGCTTTGTGAATATTGGCAGACGGCTTTTAGATCCCGCAATTTCAGAAATTACAAAATTATAAGTCTTGAAGGCTTAAAAATAAATTAAAAATAAAAATTTTAAATAATTCTTAAATTCGCCGCACCTTTCAGGTAGGCGAATTTAGGTTTAAAATCATTTTCGCAGTTAACTACAATAAGAATTCTAAGGCATTTTTGCAGTGAATTTGGAACATTTAGTTCATGAAAACACATCATTGCAGTGTAGTTCCAATTAAAGTCCATTCTTGCAAATTTTGCGGGGAACTCGGCGTTCAAATCCTCAGTAAGAGTAAAAATTACGTGAGAAATCTTTTCTTCATTAAGATTATTTAACTCAATAAGTGTCGACAAAAGCTCTTTTGTTGCTTGTCTTATTGCCTCTGCAGTGTTTTCGTCGACGGTAATTGCTCCTCGAATACCTTTTGTTAGCATAAGCACCTGCTTTTTAATCCGTTGTACCAATCTCGAGCATTCATTTCGCTTTTGCCTTCTGGTTTTACTTTTATCAAAAGTAAACAGCCTTTGCCGCAAGCAACTTTAACTCCGTCTTTGCCGACTCCCAGAATTTCTCCGCATTTACCCGAACCTTCTATCGGAGAGGTTTGCAAAACTTTGATAAGTTTTCCGTCGTGAATAAAGTGTGCTGACGGAAATTTGTAAATCCCTCTGACAAGATTATGGATTTCTTCTGCGGATTTCGTCCAATCTATTACGGTTTCTTCTTTCGTCAATTTGTTTGCCATGCAAACTCCGTTTTCGCATTGTGGTGTTGGTGTAATTGTCTTTGCAACAAGTCCTGTTAATGTCTTTTCTAACAGCATTGGTGAACATTCGCTGATTTCTTCAAAAAGCTCTTCGCAGTTCATTGTTTGAGATATTGGAATAACTTTTTTTATGCAGACATCACCACAGTCCAAGCCGAGTTCTGTTATCATTGTGCAAACACCTGTTTCTTTGTCGCCGTTGATAATTGCACGTTGAATTGGGTTTGCCCCTCTGTATTTCGGCAAAAGCGAGGCGTGAAGGTTGATTGTTTCGTATTTTGGAATATCTAAAACCTCTTGCGACAAAATCTGCCCGAATGCAAAAGTTACAAAGAAATCAGGGTTTAATTTTTTCAATTCCTCTTGAATTTCAGGTTCTTTTCTGATTGATTTAGGTTGAAATACAGGCAAATTGTGTTCAAGTGCAAAAATCTTTAGCGGAGGCATTGTAAGCTTATGCCCTCTGCCTGCGGGCTTGTCAGGTTGCGTAACAACACCTACAATTTCGATTTTTTCAGAATTATATAAGTATTCAAGCGATTTCAGTGCGATTTTTGGTGTTCCGAAAAATACTACTTTAATCATTTTCGAGCTCTTCCTCCAAAACTGTATCTACAATCAATCTGTCCTCATCAATCGGCGGAAGGTGGTGTTTTGCAAGAACTTCATCGGTTTCAAAACGGTTAACGCAGTGGTCGATAAACAAAACCCCATCTAAGTGATCGTATTCGTGCTGGACGGCACGAGCAAGCAGACAGCCGTCTTTTGCTTCAAGAATAAATGGTTTACCATTTATATCCAGAGCTTTAACCGTTACATTTTTGTAACGTTTTACCGCGGTGTATGCTTCCGGAAAGCTTAAGCACCCTTCATCTTCAACGATTGCCCCTGATTTTTTAATAATTTTCGGGTTGATGAAAACCATTGGTTTCATCGGGTGATCTTTTGTTGAGGCATCAATGACATAAACTCTCAAATTAACTCCGATTTGCGGTGCTGCAAGCCCTACTCCATTGTAGGTATACATCGTATCAAACAAATCCTGTACTAAATCCGTAATCTTTCTTGAAACTTTATGTACTTCTTTAGATGGTTCTCTAAGAGAAGGTTCTCCATACTTTACAACTTTCTTTATCGCCATTTTTACCTCTTACTTTTTTATAAAATTATACAATACTTTAATAATTTCCGCAATTATCTTACGTTCAAAAACTTGTGAACTTGCGGAATTAACCGCACTTTTGGGTATTTTGAATAAATTTTGTCGAAAATCTCTTCACAAAATTCAACGGAAACACTCATTTTATCCTCAATCATCATCGGTTGTAAAACTATTTCAAAATCAAACCTTTTAGCAAGTTCAATCGCAGTTTTGATTTCTTCTTCCGTAATATTTTCGTCAAATACGATTTTTGCAAAAACCTCTTTATTTGCGGAAATCTCAAAAAATTTTTCTAAAATGTGCTGGTCGATATCCATGCCAGTTGCACTTTTGAGCTTAATATCAGCTGATATTATATCAACCCAATTCACAACCTCTAAAAGTTTTTCAGGTAAAGTTCCGTTAGTTTCAAGATAAATCGTATGATTGCGTTTTTTTGCAAGCGGGAAAAAATCTTTCAAGAATTCCGTAGACATAAGCGGTTCTCCGCCTGTTAACGAAATAATTGCAGGGTGTTCCGGATTTAGCCTTTCTACTTCTTTCAAAAGTTCTTGCGGGGTGTATGTTTGTGATTTTGAAGGATCAAAATCCGTATCGCAATATTTGCATTTTAAATTGCATGTGCAAAACCTTACAAATATTTGGCTAGTACCGACGTAAGGACCTTCGCCTTGGATTGATTTAAAAATTTCTCTAATTTTAGCGGTTTTAGTCATGGATGGTGTTTTCTCTGATATTTCCTGTTGATAATTTTTGCAACTTCTCGTAAAGTCTGATTTCGTCATTACTCAAACTTTTTGGAAGTTGTATTTCTACAGTAACTATCATATCACCAAATTGATTATTTGTCTTTAGTCCTTCCCCTTTTAGTCGGAATTTTTGCCCCGTTCGGGTCATTGGCGGAATTGTGAGCAGAACTTTTCCGTCAAAAATCGGAACTTCTACTTTCCCGCCAAGTACAGCCTCAAACGGGGTTAGGGGCATCAGATAGAGAATATTGCTGCCGTCAATTCGGATATTAGAATTTGGCTCTACTCTGACGGTCAGGTATAAATTTCCCGCAACGCCTCCGTTAAATCCCGGATTTCCCTCATTTTGTATTCTCAGTCTGGTGCCGTTTTTAGTTTGCGATGGAATTTTTACGGTAATTGTTTTGTACTCTTCAAATTCGCCGCTACCTGTGCACGCACTGCATTTTGACCCGTTGATAAATTTACGTCCTTCACAGGTCGGGCATATCTCTTTATGCAGAACGTTAACTACCCTTTCGCAGCCTTTTATGGCTTCTTCAAGAGAAATCGAAACTTCTGCATTGATGTCTTCGCCGTTTTTGACGACTTTTTTCTTTTTGGCAGATTTTGACATGCCTTCAAAAATGTTGTTCAAAACATCTTTTAGCGGTTTTTCGTTTCGTTTTTCTTGGTTAAATTTTCTGTTTTGATAAGTCTGTCTGTATCTTTTTATTTCAATATCATCTGTTGAATTTTTGCGAAATTCTTCGTCTTTTGCTCGAGAATATCTGTACGAACTTGAGCTTTCTTCCGCTTTTTTAGTTTCCTCGTGAGCAAACTTTTTAAACTTGTCGTACTGTGATTTTTGAGTTTTGTCCGACAAAATTTCATAAGCTTCTGTAATCTCTTTAAATTTTTGGATGCTTTCTGGAGCTTTGTTTACGTCGGGGTGATATTTTCTCGCAAGTTTACGGTAAGCACTCTTAATTTCTTGCGTGGTGCTTTCTGGCGTAACTCCGAGGATATCATAGTAATTTTTGCGAATATTTACATTCATACCCCGTTATTAATGATCTTTTTGAAAAAATCAACAACTCGTCGAGTAAATTTTACGGTCAATTATTCTTTGCAGATGTCGGAGCGGAACTTTTTGCCTGTGAAATCAACAAGTTCAAGGTTTTCATAGAGTCTTTTCTTAGCGGACGAAATTGTCAAAGCCTCTTGCGTCAAAACAAGCGTTCTTCCTTTATTTGTCAGGTATTCTAAATACTCGTTTCTTGAGGTTTTAAAATGTGTAACCTTGCAATCGTCATCAAGCTCGTTCAGTCCTGAAATTTGAGAGCCGTCAAGCCTTGAATACAAAACCGCACCGACGGACGCCTTTTCGTTTGTGCGAATTCCTTCGTAATCATCCGCAAACGAGCCGTTTGTGCAAGCTTCCATAAGGGTGTAAAGGTTTTCGTCTATGGAATTTAAGACAGCTTGTGCGTCGTGGTCTTTTAAATATGGTGTAAAGCCTGTTGTGACAAAGCGGTCAATGTCCGTCAAAACGCATTCAATTCCTAAAATTCCGAGGTATGGAGTTTCTCGTCTTTCGAGATTTGAGAGAATATTGTTGACGTTATTCATGACCTTTGACAAGACATCAAACGTGACCTTGTAATCCGGTGCAAATGTTCCGATACCACAGGTCAAAAGTCCGCCGTCACCGTTTTCTAAGAATTTGTAATCCCCGCAAATTGTGATTGGCAAGGCTTGATAGCCGTCAGTGATTACGTAAACCGTAAAATTGTGACCGTATGGGTATTCCTCAACAATAATTTTATCATCACCTTGCAAAGTCATATAATCCACGCAATTTCGAGCCTCATTCACGGTTTTGCATGCCGTGTAAACAGATGTGTCGTTGACTTCGTCAGAAGAGATAATCAAGGGCATTGGTGATTTTTTCAGGTAATCCATCGCAATGGACGGTTTTTCAAAAATCCCAAATTTTGGTGTCGGAATGTGCATTTTGTATAAAAATTTTTTTGCATAAGCTCTGCTGATTGCGAAATTAGCACTTGTTGCTGTCGGTGCAAAAATTGCCTGCGAATTGTCCTGAAATGTTTTTGCAATATCAGCTTTGATTGCAGTTGCAGAGGTTGCAACAGTCAAGTCAATTTCGTTTTCCAAAACAAAATCCAAAAGCTCACGAATATTGTCCTCTCTTATATCAAGTTGAGTTGAGCAATCATTTAGAGCAACGTTAAGGTTTGTCGTGTAAACCTCCATATTTTCGTATGTTGCAAATTTTTTGACCGTAGCGAAGGCGGCTGCGTTATTCCCTACAATTAAAACTTTATTCTTCTTATTTTCCATAGCTAAATAATAACATAACGGTGTGAAAAACAAAAGTTTTTTAATATCATTACATCAGATGATGTTTATTGCGAAAAATTAATATTTAATATTAATGTATATGACAAATAAAAATTTATCATTAAAAATAAATCAGTAGTAAGTGAGGTTTTTCAAATGGCAAGTTTAATGAGTATATTGCAGCAGGTATTTGTTCCGCAACCAATGCAAACGACAGTTCCGGTCAGAAGTACAACATCGACAAATCCGTTTAGCAACAACCCGTTTGTAAATTATAACGGTCATACATACAACAGTGCAACTTACGCAAAAAACACCCCTGTCCGTGGTGGATATTTTGCAGGCTACTACAATGGCAAACAAAACATCGTCGGTCAACGTTTGTTTGTTGAGGTTTAAGTTTATAAATAAATATTAACTAAGAAAAATCCTAGCCATAGAATAATAGTAAAAAATATACAAATAATCTTTTTCATAATGATTATAGTGTATTATGAAACTTTATAATCGACCATAATTTGCAAAATCTTTACATTTTATATTTTTATATATTTATAATATAATTTTTTAAAAGAGGTGCAAATGAAAGAAAGAATTAATATATGCTTGTCGTGTGACAATAATTATGCTCAACATTTAGGGGTTACGATTGCTTCTATTCTTAAAAATAGGGCTGAGGATGATGAATTTCGGTTTATCATTCTTGACGGCAATATCTCAGATGAAAATAAAACAAAAATTGTATCACTTAAATCAATCCATGATTTTGAAATTGATTTTGAAAAAGTTGACGAAAGCCTCTTTTCAAATTGCCCGATTCAGGATTGGACGCATCTCTCAATCGTTACCTATTTCAGACTGGTTCTTCCTGACCTCCGTCCCGATTTAAAAAGAATTATCTACCTCGATTGTGATATCGTTGTCAGACAATCCCTCCGTCCTCTTTTTGATATGGAAATAGGCAACAATTACATCGCAGGTGTTATCGACGTTGCAGCGAAAAAACATGCCAAAAGGCTCGGAATTGAAAACTATATTAATACGGGAGTTCTTCTTTTTGATGTTGAAAAATGGCGTCGTGATGACATTACAAACCACATTTTTGATTGGATTAGCAAAAATCGTGAAAAAATTGTACTTCATGATCAAGATATTCTGAATGCCGCTCTTGACGGGCATATTAATTTTATTGATGAGAAATGGAACACCTTCTATTTGACCAGAAATCTTCCGCAAGGCTCGGATAAAATGGAGCATGCCTGCGTTTTGCATTACATTGACCGCAAAAAGCCGTGGAATTTCTGCAATAATGACAAATTTTCCAAAGAATATTTTGAGTATTTAAAACTTACAGACTGGAAGAATTTTATTAAATCTTACAATCTGAAAGTAGTTCCAAAATCGCTTTTGATAAGGCTTGCTCGTTTTATTTTTGAAATTAGAAACCTTAATGAAAACACAAAGCAAATCAAAATTCTCGGACTAACCTTTACAAAAGAACGCAAAAAACACTCGTAAATTATTATTGTTTGAAATATTTAACAAGATTTTTCAAGAAACATGTTATAACTCTGAAACGTTTGTATGCACATTCAGGGTCAATCAGGTAGATTTTGCCGTTTGAGGTCTTCCCGAATTGCTCCATGTTTATCTGTGTTTTAAAATTATCGTCTATGTAAAGATGGTCATAGAGTGTGTATCCCGACTTTTTAATTTCGTTTATGAAAAACTTAGCCTCCTCCGGCAAAATATCGTGAGAAACTTTTTCCTCCAAATAATAGTAAGTGTCGCCATAGTGTCCTGTTTTTTCTATCGGAAGATCAAACCACTTGTGCTCTCTACCGTTGAAGTGGTCATTTTTCGTAACTTTTAAAACTTTGCCGTCTTCTGTTTCAAACGCATAGGCACTAATTCCCATTGCAAAGAGTTTTTTTAACTTGATGTCATTGAGCTCAGGTATTTTTGCCAAATTTTCTGACATCGTAGCCAAACCTTTTACAGAACGCATTCTCCTGGTAAACAAACTAAAAAGATTTTTGTTCGTTTTCGCGGCATTGTGGAGATTTTTGAATGCATCAGACGGAGTAACAGGCTTTTCAAAATCAACCCCTTCCAAATCCCCGTATAGCGAAAGATTTATCTGATGAATGTTATTAAAAGTAAATGTATCGTTCGGATTGTTCGGTATAAAATTCGTATTATTGCCGAAACTTGGGTGGAAGCCGACTTTTTGTATATTAATTTGTGGTTTTATAGGTGTAATATTCATTTTATCCTGTAATTTGTTGCTTTAAGTTTGATATAAATTCGGAAAATCTGCTTTTGACGTCTATTCTGTCATAAAATCTTTGTGACTTTTCTTGCAGAGGTTTGTACATAATCTGGGTGTATGTCGGAATATCATCCCTTTCTTTTTGGAGTTCTTTATAAAAATATTTCTTTTGCTTTGTATCTTTTGGCAAAACTTTAAATCCCAGCTTTTTGTAAAACGGGACTGCCTTGTTATATCCTGTCAAAACTGCGTCAGTAAAAGCGTTTTTTGCACTTCTCATTGTCTTTTCCATAAGGCTTTTGCCGAGATTGCTATATCTGTAATCCTTCTCGACGGCAAGTGCTTCAATATTGCAAAGCTTTTTGTCATAAAGACTTTCCGGATCATTGTAGGTTTGCGAAAAGACAGCCCCACGGATTTTGTTGAAATAATCCCTTGCTAAAAGCAAGGTTGTGTTGCCGTCGTCATGCTCGAAAATATGGGTCAAATAGCTCGCATATCTTTTGTTTTTCTCTTCAAATTGTTTTTTGTTGTAAGGTAAAAGGTACTCCTTCCACAAAGGATCGCTTGAGCCGTCAATAAAGTTTTTGTTGAAAAACTCACTGACTTTCATTGCATCATCTGGATTTTTCTTGCTAAGACGAACTTCTTCCACATAAAGTTTGCCCTTTGGTGTATTTACATAAAAGCACTTTACAGGATTTTTTAGTGATGTGAAATTTGTATTGTCAAATCTCTTTATTTGCATATTTTTACCTTTTTATCAAAACCAGCATGCCACGCTTTACCTGCTTGGCTAGTTGTGTAATAACCTCGTTGTCCATACGCATACAGCCGTGAGAAGCATGCTTACCGAGGCTTTCATAATTGTTATTTCCGTGAATAAATTCGCCGATTTGAGAAGTTTCGCCCGTTGTCGGGTCGAGTTTATTCAAAATAATAATCTTAGGTCCGTAATCCCACGGAGCACGACGTCTTTTTGTACTGAGCGGAGCTTTATCATAAGGATAAGTTTCAACATGCGAAATAACCCTCAAGCCTGTTTGAGTTGGGGTAGTTTCCTTTCCGCTTGCGATAAGGTATGCCGCCATAGGTTTCCCGTTTGTATCGTAGTGGTACAAAATGTTTTGCGAAACATCAACAACAAATGTTGCATTCTTCTTTTCGCCCATGACCGTAACTTTTGGGCTCGGAGCTTCGCTTTTCAGGTAAGATTGGTCGAAATTGCCTTCCGGCGGAACTTCCTGAACATATTCAAACGTATCTTCACCGCCATAACCGATATTTATCTTTTGAGCATGGAGCGGTGTCGGTTGGCAAAGCATTGTGCCGGCGGCAAATACTGAGGTAACTGTATTTCTTATTGCACTAATATTCATAACACTAATTATAAAATACAAACAGAAAATTTTTTGCGTTTAATAAGTTTTTTTAACTTATTCCGGTTCGAAAAATACATTATCTAAATATTTGTTTGCCCTTTCTACCCGATTTTTGGCAGTAGGAGCATTCGCAGAAATTGATTTCAATGTTCCTAGAAATTCTTTCGGATCGACTTTCAAGTCGCATAAATCTATTAACACGTAGTCCCATGTTTCTAAATTTCTACCCTTGTCGCCAAGTGCAAGATTTGACTTCATTGCTGCCAAGACAATTTTTTTGAGCAACGTACGCCTATTTCCTTCTGCTAAGATGCTGTATTCTGCCTTGTCATTCAGGCTCGTATGCTCAATAAATACACTTAACAGATTTGCCGCCGTGTTCGGTTTCGGGGGCAGTGTTTCCGTGATTTCATCTGTAATTCTGATTGATTTACCGACTATGACAAAATTATTGGGGTTTAAGTAATCAAAGGTATAATTTCGCAAACCTCTGCCCTTTTTATTCAAAGTGTCCAGATCTTTTGCAATGGCATCAAAGGCTTTTTGCGGGAGTTCGGCAGTTTTGGGTAGTAAATAGTTTTCGTAGTAAGACAAAAGGTCTTCAGGCAGTGCTATTCGTTGCATATTAATAGGAATGCCTACGGGAGTATGTTTGCTGTTTGAGGACACATTTCTCAATATTTTTATGTTTGAAAAATAGGCAACAGGTTCACCGTAATATGTTTTTAATTCGTTGAATTTAGGTTTTTTGACAGGTCTAAAATCAAGAGTTAACCTTGGTTCTGCTATGTTTTCTTTCAAAACGTACTTGTCATCAATCCTGTAAACTTTACCGAAATGCCCTTCTCCGAGAGTATTTGTAGGTTTTAGTCTGTTTTTAATGAATTCGTAAACTATATCAATTAAGTTGCGGGCGTCCTCTTTTGTTACTTTTGAATTTGGGAGAATTGCAGTATCCAATGTTTTGCTGAATTTACTGTAGTATCCGGTGAATTCAGGCTTTTTATATTGTGTTGTGTTAAAAGATATCGGACTGATGTTCATACACCCTTAAAGTTATATCAAAAATATAATTGATTTATTGTGAAGAAAAATTTACAAAATATTTAAAATTTCGCAAATTTTTGAATTTATGTTTTTTAGAGCAGACGTAAATAGGAGACTTAAACAAATGCAAGTAAATTCGATTACGGCAAACAATGTAACTACAACACCAGCAACGCTTGCTTTTTCAGGTTTAATGCCTGAACTTAAAGTTGTAGATAATAAACTTTCAGACAAATCAACAAGACTTATCAAAAAGATGGGTGATTTTATTGAGGATTGTTGGACAGGTATCAGAAAAGGCAAAGTACCAATGACCAGTCCCGAATACAGAGTTATAACTTCAAACAATGAATTTGTAACGGTAAAACCTGTTTATCAGGGCTACCGAAAGTTAATTTTAATGGAAATCGAAGACCAAAAGTATTGTGACAGAATTCTTATAAACAGAGAAAAACCACAGGAATTCACTTATGAACGTTCTGCAATCACGCCTTATGGTACTGCGGGGTTGAAAAGCTACAACAGTGCAGTTGAGAATAATGAAGAACTGAACACTCGTGTCGACAGAAGAGTTCGTGATATATTTTCAAAAATCCTCTTGCTACCCGATAGGGACACAAAAGGCTTCTTCCGCAGAAGCGAGTTGAGATAAAAATATCTTTCTATAAAACATCCCGCAGAAATTTGTGTGGGATGTTTTTGTTATGGTATTAGATTTAAATATTTCGTTTCGGCTTCCTTGATTGTGTTGAAGATGCCGATGGCTTCATTGTCATTCATGCCTTCTTCGCATCGTGCAGAGTAGACACCAGATTCTGCGGCAAAATACATGACATAAATCTTGTCACCGTTTTTTCTTACGTTAAGATTTACACCGTCGCCTACCGGCAAAAGTTCGTTCTTTTCGTATTTTGTGTAATCCCCGCTGTTGTCAAGCCCGTTAGTTTCTTCAAAACTTTTTCTAACGGTTACCTCTCTTTTTTCATCAAGCGGGTACGTGACTTCAAACATGCCTTTCATTGCTCTTACTTTATAGTTTGAAAGAGTTAGCGGAAAGTCAAAGCCCGCGACCTTTTTCCCGCACTCAAAATTGTCGTTGCATTCTGTCCAAGGGTTCGGCATACCTGCCAGATTTGAGCTTGTGCAGGCTGTAGTAACCACAGCAAGTGCAATTATGACAGTAATAAAGAGTATTCTTTTCATATTTAACTCCTCTATACTAAAAAAAGAGCCTTGACAGCTCTTTTTTAAATGGTGCCGCAACTCGGAATTGAACCAAGGACACAGGGATTTTCAGTCCCTTGCTCTACCAACTGAGCTATTGCGGCTAGTTTCTATTGAATTTGTCGTGTGGAGCTCTATTTTGTTTGGACAGCTCTCTGTCCTCAGCCCCGCTCCTCTGTATCTATTGTATGTGCTAAAAGTTCAAAGTCAATAGAAAGTTTTTTTTAATTTATGAATTTGATTGCGGTGCAAGATATAATGTGACGTTGCGCCCTTCCAACATTGGTTTTTTCTCCAATGTAATTGGATCGTTTTTCAAATCTTCAATAAATCTTGCTGCCAAATCAAAGGCAAGGTTTGAGTGCTGCATTTCTCTGCCACGAAGCATGATTACAACTTTTACTTTGTTGCCTTGTGCGATAAACTTTTGAATGCTTTTAATTCTTACAAGATAGTCATGAGTATCGATTTTGTAACGAATTTTGACCTCTTTAACATCAACGGTGTGTTGTTTTTTCTTTGCCTCTTTGGCTTTCTTTTCCATTTCATATTTGTATTTGCCGTAATTTAAAATTTTGGCAACCGGCGGAACTTGATTAGGGCTTATCAAAACCAAATCTAAATCCGCATCATAAGCCATCTTGAGGGCTTTGCTCGTTTCCACGACGCCGTGGTTTGTTCCGTTTTCGTCAATAAGACGGACTTCTTTTGAACGAATTCTCTCGTTCATAATTGCTTTATCTTTGTCCTTTGATCTGTTATCGTTAGCTATTGTCGTATCTCCTATACTTTGTAACAGGTTTATATTAGCACAAAGATAGAATTTGCAACAGTTTACGCCAATATTTTTTATGTTACAAAATGTTAAATCAATGTTAAATTCACCTCAAATACAATTATGACGTGAAAAACGGACGGTAATATCCAAAAGATATATTAAAGTTTTCTGAAAAAATTCCGATACATATTTTGTTGATAAACGGAAGAATAAAACAGGAGTATTATTTATGATGACAAAAACCCCAGATTGCAAGATTTTAGAGCTAGGCAAAGAAGAAGCGAGCATCAAAAAAGAAGAAGAGATTTCACTAGAAATTCCTCTACAGAAAATGTTTGACGACATGATGGTCTTTATTACAAAAGATAGCTTTAATTAATTGCGATTTATCAAAAATTTTAGAGCACCCTTAAAAAAGGTGCTCTTTTGATTATTTGTACAAATCAGTCATGTCACGAACCTCATACATCCGGAGGAAAAGTTGTCCACAAACGGTATAAAAGGTTGATGTAATATTTTTTGAAATTTGAAATAATAAAACTGTTGCGACAAGCAAAAAGTTATTACATAGTACAGGTGGTTATTTTTTTATGAATTTGCACGAACAATGTTTGCTTCGTTATTTGAAAAATCCGGATGAGCTTTCTTATTCCACAGAAATTTTAAAATTAAACAACTTAATCTTGGAAAAAAGATTTATTGTTAAAAATTTTGTTGCCAAATCTCCAAACTTCAATTATACTGATAATGTAGATTTGGGATAACTTTTTATGTTAAAAAAACTTTTATATTATATATGGCTGGTAATATTTTGTACTGTTGCCTTTGTGACCCTGAAAATTGCAAATATAAGCGATTTTATTGATGTAATTGAGAGTCGAACCTTTGATTTACGTCAAAATGTTTTGATAAATAACCATGCCAAAGCTCATAATGACAATATTGTTATTGTGGCGATTGATGATGCCAGTTACGAATATATTTTGGACAATTACGGAGAATGGCCGCTTACGAGAGATGTTTACGCAAAACTTGTAGATTACTTGGAAGCTCAACATCCGCAAAGCGTTGCATTTGACCTGATGTTTGTAAAATCTATGAAAAGCCTTCCGCAAGCAGATTTGGCACTTGTTAATTCCTTCAAAAAATATGACAATCTGTATACCGCTATGAATTTTGACAATCAGCCAGAGGATTTGAGAATTCCGCCGACTTTGCCCAATAAATTGGCGGTTAATCTTAAAAATAACGGCGGAAAAGTCGATTTTACGGCACAAACTTATACAAATTGTCGTTCTATTTTACCGGCAATACTTGATGCGACCTCAAATGTCGGCATGATTAATGTTTCACGGGCTGAGGACGGAATTCTTCGTCGCATGCCTGTATTTTTAAGTTATCAGGGAAAATTTTATCCTCAACTCGGTTTGAAGGTCGGGTTAAATTACCTGAAAAATAGTGATAATACGGTTGATAATAATTTTGTAATTGACGGTAATTATTTGAAACTTGGCAACCGCAAAATCTATCTTGATGACAACGGTAATGCAATCCTGAATTGGTACGGCTCTGCGGGAACTTACGAATATATTCCGCTTTACAAATTGATTAAAATTGCAAAAGGCGAAATTAAAAACGAATATGATTTTAATAATAAAATTGTTTACTTCGGAACAACTGCATCTAGTTTGTTCGATATCAAAACAGTTCCCGTAAGTAGAATTTATCCGGGGGTTGAGGTACAGGCAACTTACGTAAACAATATTATAGATAATAAATTTATCAAGAAAATGAGCAAGCCTGTAACCGTTGTGGCGGGTGTGATTTTGGCACTTTTGACAGGGCTTATAATCATGAACATTTCATCGGCGTTTGTGTCGTCCCTGACTTCGCTTTCGCTGTACGTTCTGTATGTTTTAGGTGCGTATTGGAGTATGAAATATTTTAACCTTTGGGTGGACATTGTTTATCCTATGTTGTTGGCTTTGACTGCGTTTATTTCAGCGTACATTGTTAAATACTTCATAACTTCACGAGATTTTGAACACCAATACAAATTGGCGACCACAGACGGTTTGACGGAATTATACAACCACAGATATTTCCAAGAACAGATGAAATTGAATGTTGAAAATTCAAAGCGTTACGGCAACGAATTTTCTATGATAATTTTGGATATTGATTTCTTCAAAAAATTCAACGACACATACGGACACCAGTCCGGTGACGCTGTTTTAAGACAGGTTGCACAAACACTTAAAAGGAGCGTGAGAGCAACTGATATAGCATGCCGATATGGTGGTGAAGAGATGAGCATAATTTTGCCAAATACCGGCAAAAATGTAGCTCATTCAACTGCAGAAAAAATTTGCGAAAGAGTTTCTTCAAACAAATTCAAACTCCAAGGCGACAAAGAGGTTTCAGTTACAATTAGCTTGGGGGTTTCGACATACCCGCAAGACGGGCAAACGCCGTCGGAATTGATAGAAGCTGCCGACAAACGTCTTTACAACGCCAAAAACAACGGCAGAAATCAGGTTGGGGAGTAATGGCAGTATTTATCACAAATTGCATGTTGGTTTGACTAAAGTGAACAGGTGAATAAGTTAATTCGCCCTGCGGGCTCGTGAATAAGTTCAAAACGGGTGCTACGCACCAATACTATTATTGAGCGAAGCGAACGAAAAGAATTTATTTACCTACTCACTTAAAAAATTTACTGCCAAATCGCCACTGTTGTTCGCTAGATATCAATCCCGTTAAACATCTGCAATGAGGTGATTTTTTGCAACAGCGGATAGTCGTTCAGGTCGTGGGTTTTGACAAAATCTATAGCTTCATTTCGTGCAAGCTCAAGAATTTTTGCATCACGCACAATGTCTGAAATTATCAAGTCAGGTAAACCACTCTGACGAGTTCCCAAGAATTCCCCCGGGCCTCTTAATTGTAAATCTTTTTCTGCAATAACAAACCCGTCATTTGTTTGAGTCA
>OLGZ01000143.1_pt1 | contig 68950 bp, 59 predicted proteins | sample 1605981 | NCBI WGS metagenome assembly OLGZ01 (sample SAMN03283291) | human gut metagenome | biome: human-associated habitat; material: feces | host: Homo sapiens | place: Peru | collected 2012
AATTTTCAAGGTACAAATTTATATCAAAGGTCTGTGACCTTTTGACACCCTAATCCTAATATATAAAAACGCTCCGCGAGGATGCGCACTGCGGCGTACAAGGAAGATGTCGCAAGCGACCGCCGCAGGCGCTAGAGTGTTTCTGAAAAATCATTCCTGCAATCTACATGCCCCACTTTGCGGTATATTTTGTCTTCATTCGGTTGACGTAGCCCGCTACGCCGCCCTCATTCAAACAAAATCTCCCACAAATTGTGACATATATCTTGCAGAAAGCATTTTTAAGACACGCTCTAGTTCTGTAAAAAGTGAAAGAATTACTGCTTACAGATTCGGATGTCCTGTAAACAGTAACAGTTGTTCTCCGCATGGGAATAAACATGACTGGTTTAAATGTTATGGTTAGTATCTATTGCTTGAAGTTCTCTCTGAATTAATCCCACTTCTGCATTGCAGCACCGCGCTCCGGTGGCAGGCAGTTCATGGCATAAGTTCTCATGAAGCCTTTCTTGACACGTGGCTCAGGAAGCACCAGTTTCTCACGTCTCTTGGCAAGTTCTTCATCAGAAACTTCCAGTTTCAGGGAACGGTTCGGAATATCAATCTCAATGATATCTCCGTTCTCAACTAATGCGATCGGTCCACCGTTGGCTGCTTCCGGGGAAACATGTCCGATGATCGGTCCATGGCAGAATCCGGAGAAACGTCCGTCTGTGATCAGAGATACACTCTCGTCCAGTCCCAGGTTTACAATCGCTTCAGTAGCTTCCATGATCTCAACCATTCCAGGTGCTCCTACAGGTCCGACGTAACGGACTACAACAACATCTCCAGGTTTTACGTCTTCATTGATGATTGCTTTGTGAGCTTCACTGTCGCTAGAATATACTTTAGCTGTTCCACGGAAATGCTGCATACTTTCCTTGATTGTTGAGGAACGGATTACAGAGCCGTTTGGAGCCAGATTTCCTTTCAGGATAGAAAGTCCGCCGTCTTTACAGATCGGGTTGTTTACAGTGCGGATCACGTCGTTCGGAGCGTCTTTTACATGCTCAAGGATCTCTCCTAATGTCTGTCCATTTACATTTAAGCACTCTTTATGTACCAGTGATTCAAGCTGCTTGAACAGCTGCGGTACACCACCGGCAAAATGAAGGTCGTCAACAGCGTAGATACCGCTTGGACGTACATTTGCGATACAAGGTGTAGTACGGTTAAATTTCTCGAATTCATCTGCGGTCAGGTCGATTCCAAGCTCGTTTGCCAGAGCCGGGATATGAAGAACTGCATTTGTAGATCCTCCGATGGCAAGATCCATACGGATTGCATTTTCCAGTGCTTTACGTGTCATGATCTTAGAAGGTCTGAGATCTTCATAAACCATCTGAACGATACGGGATCCCATATGTCTGCAGCTTACGATCTTGTCTGTAAATACAGCCGGGATAGTAGAAGAACCAGGGAGTGTCATACCAAGCGCTTCTGTCAGGATCTGCATGGTGTTAGCAGTTCCAAGAGAAGAGCATGCACCCATGGAAGGGCAGGCTGCACATTCTGCAGCGAGGATCTCTTCCTGTGCAGCAGTGCCTTTGGAAATCTTTCCATAAGAGAATTCTGTGACATCACATTGCAGGAACTGTTTTCCGTTGAGACGACCGGAAAGCATCGGTCCACCTGTACAGCAGATGGTAGGGATATCCAGTCTGGCTGCAGCAAGGAGTGTTCCGGGAACGATGTTATCACAGCCTGAAAGAAGAATCAGTCCGTCAAAATGCTGAACACTTGCAACTACTTCGATGCCGGATGCAACGATATCACGCATGGCAAGATCCATACACATGGTATCTGTTCCGATGGCAACTTCGGCACAGGTAGATGGAACACCGAACTCGAACGGGATTCCGCCTGCCTGCCATACAGCCGCTTTGATCGCTTTGGCAAGTTCTCTTAAATGAGCATGTCCGGCTGAGTTTTCACTGTAAGTATTGGCGATTCCAATGTGTGGACGGTTCAGATCCTGTGGATCATATCCACTTCCCTTATAAACAGAACGTGAATGAGCATTTGCATCGCCTACGAAATATTTCTGTGTGAATTCTTTCATAATAAAATCTCCTTTGCTTCGGATTCTTTGAAGTCAGCAGGACTGACACCGGTTACGTTTTTAAACGTCCGGTAGAAATGGTTGTAATTGTTGAAACCGACTTCTTTGCTGACGTTTGTAATTGACATAGGGCCTCGTAGCAGCAGCTTTGCCTTGTCAATTCGTTTTGTAATGATGTACTTGTTCAGTGTTGTTCCGGTATATCGTTTGAACATGCGGCTTAAGTGGAAGGTACTGAAGCTTACATATTCTGCAAGATTCTCAAGAGAGAGATCTTCTGCGATATGAGCATCGATATACCCGATCAGTTTTGTAACTACTTCCATGCTTCTGGAATCGGCCTGGCTGATCTCCTGGCCATCGTAGAACATGTCATAAATATGAGCAAACATTTCCAGAATCATAGCTTTTTCCAGGATATCTCTTCCGTTCTTCAGCTCCAGATCTTCGTGTCTGTTATAGATATTGATGAAGGTTCGGATCTGGGCAGGAGTAAGAGGCCTTGAATATTTAACTTCTGCACAGTTGGAAAAGATATTGAACAGATTCGTTGTGTCAGAGCATGCGAAAAGCAGGAGACTGGAATCGAATGAGATACAATATCTTACATATGGTTTGTCTGTCGTGATCGTGATCTGGTGCTGATCAAACATATTGATCAAAACAAGACATCCCTGCATCAGTGTCCGCTTCTGTCCGTTGATCGTTATTTCTCCAATCACTCCATTCTCAGCTTCTGAAAGATAGAACTGAACTTCGTAGAAATCGTGATAATGAAGTTCACTGTTAAATTCGTGTGATGCGTCACGCTTTGTGATTGAGTAATGACCGTTGTAGACTTCTGCCTGGGACAAAAATAATGCTTCGCCCATGATGAACTCCTCCTTTTCTTTAAAGCAATAATTGTTGTGATAAACTTTATCACTTTTTTTATGCAAATTCAATTAGAGAAAGCTTAAAAAGCAAGATATGTAATGTTGAGAGCAAGAATGGAAAAGCAAGAAAAATAGCTATATATAGAAGAAACTCGGCAGAGCAAAATAAGTAATGCCAGAAGCAATATTGTTAATCGACAAAACATGCAATCTCAGGCTAAGATATGGGTGTGTTAAGCGAGAGCAATAATTGCACAGTCGAAATAAAGACGAATGCAAGAAGCTGAAAGCAAAATAAGAAAAGAAGCCAAAATCAAAAACAAAAGGAGAGATGTAAAAATGTCAGAATTAATCGTAATGTTAACAAACAATGATGTAACAGTACCGGATGCGATGGAGACCTTCGAAAGTGTAAAGGATCTGCCAGTTAAGTATTGGGGATTCAAGGATCACGGAATGGTACCTGAGAAGATGAAAGAACTTGCTCAGTACATGAAGAAATGTGGAAAGACAACATTCCTTGAAGTAGTAAGCTACACAGAAGAAGAGTGCATGAGAGGTGCAAAACTTGCAGTTGAATGCGGATTTGATTATCTGATCGGAACCATCTTCTACGACAGTGTTTATGAATATATCAAAACAACAAACTTAAAATATTGCCCGTTCGCAGGAAAGGTTACACAGAATCCAAGTATTCTTCAGGGAACAGCACAGGAGATGCTGGCACAGGAAGCATCTTTCGCAGAGAAAGGATGCGACGGAACAGACCTTCTTGGTTACCGCTATGTAGACGGAGATCCGACAGCACTTTCCGCAGAGTACATCGCAAATGCCAAGAAACCGGTTATCCTTGCAGGAAGCGTAGGAAGCGACGAGAGAGTTGCAGAAGTTCTGAAGATGAACCCATGGACATTCACAATGGGAAGTGCATTATTCAACAAGAACTTCGTAAAAGACGGATCTTTCAGAGAAAATCTGGAATATGTAATTAACCTGATCAAATAAGAAAAACAATAAAAAATTTAAAACAGGGTTCGGAAAAGCAAACCTTGAGTAGAAATAACTAATCAAAGAATGCAACCTCCGACGGAGCGGGGTTCATTATATAAAAGTAAACAATTATAAGATTTATTTAAGGAGGACACAAACATGAAAAAATCAGTTGTATTCAAAGGAGTATTCCCGGCACTCATCACACCTTTCAAAGCAGACGGAAGCATGGATCTTGAAGGATTAAAAGAGAACGTAAAATACTACATGAGCGTAGGATGCGCAGGTGTTTGCTTCAGCGGTTCTTCAGGAGAGCACGCATTCCTTACAAGACAGGAAAGAATTGACGGAATCAAAGCAATCAAAGAAGTAATCGGAGACGGAAAGATCATCGCAGGAGCAGGAGCACAGACAACAGCAGGAGCACTGGAGCTTGTAAAAGATGTAAAAGAAGCAGGAGCTGATGCAGCACTTGTTCTTTCCCCAATCGGAAATACAACAGCTGACGGTATGGTAAAACACTATGAGACATTAGGAACAGTTGGAATCCCGCTGGTACTTTACAATCACCCGGCTGCAACAGGAATCAACATTGACATGGATATGTTCAACCGTCTGATCGCTATCCCGAACGTAGTTGGTATGAAAGAGACAAGCGGAAGCCTTCCATTCCTTGCAGAGATCTTAAGAAACTACAGCACAGATGACATCACACTGTTCACAGGATGCGATGACCTTACACTTCCATCTTGCGCAATCGGTCTTCAGGCAATCATCCTTGCTACAGCTAACGTAGCTCCAAAACAGGTTCTTGACATTGTAAGACTTGTAAAAGAAGGAAAGATCGAAGAAGCTCAGAAGATCTACTGGAATCTTGCTCCACTGACAAGAGTAATCGGAGATGAGGCTAACTTCCCGTCACTTCTTAAGAAAGCAGTTGAACTGACAGGACACGCAGCTGGAGACCCGAGACTTCCGATGATTCCTGCAACAGCTGAAGAAACAGCAGAAATTGAAGAAGCGCTGAAAATTGCAGGTGTTAAATAATCACTGAAAACAGTAAACCTATAATCTAAATAGAATAACAAGTAGTTAAAATAGTCCTTTAATCTCATAAATAAAAACATAGTTAAAAAAGTAAAACTTTAAATCTCTTTGAAAAAATATGTATGAATTACCCTGCTCTATAGCTGCCATTATAGAGCAGAGTAAAAGGAAGGAGCAGGAATTATGAAAGATATTAAAATCGGTTTAGTAGCAGTAGCAAGCCCGGTAGAATCCGGTGGCGAGAGAGGTGATGACCTGCTCGCGAGAGCAGAGAAAGCAATCAAAGCAGCAGGTATGGACGTTGTCGTATATCCGGACCTGATCTGGGACGCAGCAGCTGCAATTGATGCATGCAATAAATTGAAAGCAGAGAAGATCAATTCCCTGGTTATTATGGATATCACATGGGTAATTGACTCTATGAAATATATATTCACAACACAGCTTCAGGTACCGACAATGTACTGGGCAGTACCTTACACAGAGACATTCTCCATCGGTTGTATCCAGCATTACGGATCCATCCTCAAAGCAATGGGATACACATATGATTATGTATACGGTCTTCCGGAAGATCAGGAAGTGATCGATGGAATCCGTTCTTACGCAAAAGTTGGTGCAGCAGCTGACAATGCAAGAAACATGATCATCGGTCTTGCAGGCCCAAGACAGACATGGAGAGTTGCAGGTCCTCAGGATATGAGTAAAGAAGAGTGGGATTTCACACTCAAGACAGGCGTTACATTCGTTCACATCGAGATGGAAGAGATCACAGATATTGCTGACAAGATCGCAGACGCTGATGCAAAGAAGACATTAGACGAGCTGATGAAGAGAAGCGGAAAAGCAGTTGCATCAGAGGAAGCACTTCTGTACAACGCAAAAGTATATATGGCAACAAAAGAAATCATTGCTAAATACCATCTGACATCTCTGGCAGCAGAGTGCTACCCGAATTATGGCGGACTGATGAACCTGATCGCATCCTGGATGGCTGATGAAGGCTTCTATCTTGATACAGAAGGAGACCTTGGACATACATTCATCATTAATACTCTGAACCAGCTTGCTGGCGGCGGTGTTGTAGCTCTTGGAGAAGCTGGAAGCATCGACGAAGAGAGAAATATCGTTCCGATCGCTCACGAGGGAAGTACACCAATGTCACTGTCAGGACTTGACAGAGCTCAGATCAATCCAAGTGGAGAGCTTGGAGCATTCATCGGAACACCACACAAAGCAATGGATGCAGTTACAACTTGTGCAATTGTTGGAAATGGTGGAAATTACAAAGTATTTATCGCAAAAGGAAGAACACTGGAAGTAACTCATGATGAGTGGGTTGAAGGTGGATCAAAACTCCTTGTAAACCTTCAGTACGATGTACCGGCTCATTCCGTAATCGATCAGTTGATCAAAGGTGGAATGGATCATCACTTCGTAATTAAAGAAGGCGACTATACAAAAGAAATGGAAAAATTCTGCGATTACATGGGATTTGACACATTAAAATTAGTTTAATTTAAATTTATATCGTACGCTGCAAGCGTACCAAGTACACGAAAAGGTGGCCGCAGCGGAAATTTCACTGTGGTCATTTTTGTGTTCCTGACAAAATAAGAAAAGAAGGGGAGTGAGGCGTATGACTTCATATCAGATTATAAAAATCATTATAGCAATCGGCCTGGCGGTTGGAGGAATTTCATTCTGTGTGAATCCGGATCTGAGACTTGGAAAGAAATTTCAGGAAGGATTTGCAATGGCAGGCCAGATGATGCTTTCTATTGCGGGAATCATGACGATCGCTCCTGTTCTTGCTGAAATCTTAAAACCGGTAGTAGTTCCGGTGTTTCGCCTGATCGGAGCAGATCCGGCGTGTTTTGCAATTTTTTTCGGATGTGATATGGGAGGATATCCTCTTGCAGTGTCACTTGCAGAGTCGCAGGATGTGGCGAAGATGATGGGGCTTGCACCGGCAGCTATGATTGGTGGAACGCTTACATTTGCAATTCCTGTAGGAAAAGCAATGTTGACAGATGAGGAATTTCATCTGTTCTCGAAAGGAATGCTGATGGGAGTTATGACAATTCCCGTTGGAACAATTGCAGGCGGTCTGATTCAGGGAAATGCATGGAATATCGTACTGATTAACAATATCCCGATTATTGTTTTCTCGGTATTGCTGACTATTGGGTTTAAGGTGTGCCAGGAACAGCTGGTGCGTGCGGCAGACATGTTTGGAAAGATGATCACGAAGATCGGACTGATCGGATTGATTGCAGGAGGATTTACTTATATGACCGGGATCACGGTGATTCCGGGAATGCCTTCTGTTATGGACGGAATGACAACGGTTTGTGGAATGGTATTCATTCTGGCAGGAACAATGCCGTTGCTGGAGATCTTTACGAGAGCAGCGAGTGAGCCGCTCAACAGGATCGGAAGAAAAGCAGGAATGGATGCAGTGAGCATGAGTGGAATCATCTTCACACTTGCAAGCTGTGTTCCGACATTTGCCATGATGAAGAATATGACAAAACGTGGAATCGTAATCAATTCAGCGTGGATCGTAACCTGCGTCGGACTTCTTGGAAGCCAGATTGGATTTGTACTTCAGGAAGCACCGGAAATGCTTGTACCGTTTGTATCCACAAAGCTGATCAGTGGAGCAGTGTGTATGGTGATCGCGTTCCGGTTCACAAAAAGTATGAAAGAAGAAATAAAAGCATGAAAGGCGGAAAAGAATATGAAAGTATTATTGATCAATGGAAGTCCAAATGAAAAAGGATGTACTTATACAGCATTAAATGTGATTGCAGAATCTCTGAAGGAGCAGGGAGTTGAATCAGAAATCGTCAATGTAGGAAAGAACTGTGTGATGGGATGTATCGGATGCGGTGCCTGTTCAGAGAAGCACAGATGTGCATTTGACGGAAGTGTTGTCAATGAAGTGTTAGACAAGATGGAAACATGCGACGGTCTAATCATCGGATCCCCGGTTTACTTTGCTTCACCGACAGGAACACTGACATCTCTTCTGGACAGAATCTTTATGGCAGGAAACAAGTTCCGTTTAAAACCTGCAGCAGCAATCGCAACAGCAAGAAGAGCTGGAATGACACCTACTGTTGATGTGCTCAACAAGTATTATGAATGTGTTGGAATGCCGATCGTACCGGGTAACTACTACAACATGATCTTTGGACGTTCGCCAAAAGAACTTCTGGAAGATAAAGAAGGTATACAGACCATGAAAGAGCTTGGCAAAAACATGGCATGGCTGCTGAAATCAATCGAGGCAGGAAAGAAAGAAGGACTTGAACTTCCGGTACCAGAAAAGAAAGTGAAAATGACATTTATCAGATAGGAACTGTTTCAGGCGGAAAAGGTGAGGTATTTCTGGACTGGCAGGAGAAGGAGGAAATTATGCAGTTATTAATTGGATTGGACGTTGGAACAACAGCGCTGAAGGTAGCACTGTTTGATGCACATGGAACATTGCTTGGAGTATCAACACAGGAGTATTCTCTTCAGACACCACAGGTAAATTTTGTAGAAGTTGATGCAGAGACTTACTGGGAAGCTTTCAAAGCAGGTCTGGATGAGATTAAAGAAAAATATGAGATCAAAGCAGACGATGAGATTTCTCTTGCAATTTCTGCACAGGGCGAGACACTGATCTGTATCGATAAAAATGGAAAAGTGCTCAGAAAAGCAATCGTATGGATGGATAACCGTGCGGTAGATGAAGCCAAAGCAATGGCAGAGCATTTCGGAAATGAGCAGGGATATAAAGTAACAGGACAGGTAAGCTTTGAGCCATGCTGGCCGGCACCGAAGATCCTCTGGATCAAGAATCACGAGCCAGAAGTATTTGCTAATACAGACCGTTTCCTGTTAGTTGAAGATTACCTGATCTACCGTATGACAGGATATTTCTATACAGAAGGATCACTGGTATGCTCCTCTATGTACTGGGATATCACGAAGAAATGCTACTGGAAAGAGATGCTTGATTTCATCGGTATCAGGGAATCTCAGCTTGCAGAAGTGGCAGAGTCAGCAGTTGTTGCAGGCGAGATGCTGGATGAGGCAAGAGAAGATCTTGGACTTCCGTGCAAAGTCACTGTAACAACAGGAGCCCTGGATCAGGTAGCAGGAGCAATCGGAGCAGGAAATATCAAAGAAGGAATGTTCTCCGAGACAATCGGAGCAGCACTTGCAATCTGCGCACCGGTTTCCAAACCGGTATTTGACCCGAACCAGAAGATGCCGTTACATTATTTCGCACTTCCGGATACATACATGATCCATACATTTACAACAGGCGGTATGACACTTCGCTGGTTTAGAGATAAATTCTGCAGCAATGAGATGGCAGTAGAAGCACTGGGCGGTGGTGATGCATATGATGCAATCAGCAAAGAAGTAGCAGAAGTAGCACCTGGATGTGACGGATTGGTAATGCTTCCACATCTGTCAGGATCCCTTGCACCGGATGTAAATGCAAATGCAAAAGGTGTATGGTTTGGATTCAGTCTGAACCACACAAAGGCACACTTCGCAAGAGCAATCATGGAGTCACTTGCATTTATCCTGAGAAGAAACCTGTCTGCATTAAAGGATATGGGAATTACAGTAAAAGAAGTCAGATCACTTGGCGGAGGATCTAAGAGTAAAGTATGGAACCAGATCAAAGCAGATGCAAATGATATCACACTGGTAACTGTAAAATCCAAAGAAGCAGCTTGCCTTGGAGCAGCTATCCTTGCAGGAACAGCTACAGGTGTATTTAAGAGCGTAGAAGATGCCGTTGCTAATATGATTCAGGTAAAAGACGAGTACCATGCACAGCCAGAGCTGAAACCAGTTTACGACAAGAACTATGAGATGTATTGCAAACTGTTCAAAGATCTGACAGAGTGCTTTGATGAAAATGCAAAATAAAATAATTCTGAAATGAGACTGAAGTTTACGGATTGCCCTTTTTGATTGCGTCATTACAGGAATACGATTTATCGGGAAAACTGATAATGATGTTTTCAAAAAGGAAATTCAGTGAAGTGAGAAAACGATTTAATAAAGAATTATAATGCATGAATGAAAAAGGAGACAGAAATGGGAAAGAACAGATATATGGATGCTGTTACCCAGGGCGTATATATCCTTGGTGTGAAAGATGCAGCGAAGGTAAACTTTATGACAGCGGCATGGATCACACAGGTATCAGCAAGTCCGAATAAGGTACTTGTTGCAGTTGGACAGACACATTTTACAGCAGAGATGATCCGCAATGCCGGAAAATTCACAGTCAATGTACTGGGTGAAGGACAGGAAGAACTGGCTAAGAAATGTGGCAGATCTTCAGGAAGAAACACAGATAAATCAATCGGTGTTGACTATGAACTGACAGACGGAGTGCCGGTGGTCAAAGACACTGCGGCAACACTGTACTGCACACTGGATAAAGAGATTACAGATGGAGATCATGTCCTCTTTATCAGTACTGTAAAAGAAGGAAAGAAGTATGACAAACAGCCGCTCATCTACGATGAAGCAGAGTATTTCGGTTAGGGCTAGACAGGATTTATAAGATTCAGGTTACAGGTGAATGAAAGGGATTCATCTGTAACAAAGAGGAAGGGCATATGAAAGTAATACATACGGATAAAGCGCCAAAAGCACTTGGACCATATTCACAGGGCTATGTTCATAATGGAATCTTTTATTCGGCAGGACAGAGTCCGATCAATCCAAAGACGGGCGAGATTGAAGGAAAAGATATCAAAGAACAGACAGAACAGATGTGTCAGAATTTTGCGGCAGTACTGGAAGCAGCAGGCAGTTCTTTCGAGAAAGTACTGCGTGTGGACTGCTATCTGAAGAATCTGGATGATTTCCAGGGGTTCAATGAAGTATACGCAAAATATTTCGTCTCCAAACCGGGAAGAAGCTGCGTACAGGTCAGTGATATTCCGAAAGGTGCACTGTGTACAGCAGAATTGATTGCAGTTGCTGAGGACTAAGTTTATAAAAATAGATACATGGAAGAGAGGTATACGAACATGAAAGTTATTAAAAAAGAAGACGCAAGAGTTTATTTAGACGGACCAGAGATCTGCAGAGAATATATTATCACACCAAAGATCACATTTGGATCATCCACATTACATCCGGGACAGACAGGCGGAATTGATCCGGGACATCCGGAAGGACATGAGATTTTCTATGTAAGCCGTGGAGAAGTTCTGATGCACAATACTGCAACAGATGAATTCTATGAGCTGCATGAGGGAGATACAATCCTTGTATACGAGGGAGAACCACACGAACTTACAAACATCGGAATAGACATGGCAGTAATTACATGGAGTTGCGCTCCGAAGATTGATTAATCACATAGAAATCCGGTCTCTGAACGTAACGGTTAGAGATCGGATTTTGCTGTTTTACAAAGAAAGGATAATTTTATGACACAATTTGATTGGGAAGAAAAGTTTGTTGACAAGGATGCACCGCTTCATCAGATGGTTTATCATGCATTGCATTATGCCATTATCAGCGGTCAGGTTCAGCCGGGAGATCATCTGCCGGAGCATTTGCTGTCTCAGCGTCTGAAAGTGAGCCGTACACCGATCCGTACAGCGATCATTGAACTGGAAAAAGAGGGACTTGTAGTCAGAAGACATGGGCGTACTATTGTGCAGGACAGTCTGGATCGCGAGATGAGGGAAATTCTTGAGACGAGAAATGCACTGGAGAAACTGGCGGTGGTAAATACGTGCAGAAATGCTTCAGAAGAGGATATTCTGCGCCTGAAAGAAATCAATGAGACGTTTGCCCAAGCATTGAAAAAGGGAGATGTTATATGCAGCGCACAGACAGATGAGCAGTTCCATGAAGAAATCTATCGGATTGCAGATAATCATGTGCTCCTGAGAACGTTGCACAGCCTGGAACTGCCATTGTATGGATACAGGATCAGAGCGTGCAAAAATGAACAGGATGTGGAAGAACAGATTCTGGAGCATGAGGAGATTATAGAGGCAATTATACAAAGGAATGAACTGCGTGCAGAGAAGGCTGTGATGAACCATATCCAGAGGCGCAGATATGATCGCTGTGAAGAGAAAGAAACGGCGGATACCCCCATAGAAGAGGTAAAAAAATGGGCGTAAACAGGAGAAATATTTAATAAGTAAGAAAATTAATGAAAAGGCTTGTATACAAAACACAGACAGCAAGAAAAGATATATTGTGAGCAAATGAAGTAATGGTAAAACTATACAATAAAATATATAATTTCAGAAACAAAAATAAAAAAGAGAAAAGAGAATTAATCAAATTATTTTGCTTAAAATTTATAAAAAGGTTGTAACAAAGGCGTTGTTAGACATATTTTGTCTGATGATGTCTTTTTTTGTTATAAAAACCAATAAAACAACTATGTGCAAAATGCACAATTGCATGAAAATAAATACAGAAACCATTGTTTAAAATTGTAATGTCTTAAGCAAGGATGTTAATGTTTCTTTTAAAATAATAGTGATATTATATAGATAACAAAAAATCGCGATTAAAAATTTGGGTATATCCTTCCTTGTGAGAAATATCATGGATCCAGAAAACAGTTATTGACAGATTTATTTTAGGTAAACAAGATGCTATGCATGCTATTTTAAGGAGGAGCAGGAATGGACAACAAAAAGAAAAATGCTGTCAGCTTTGCGACAGTAGTCACGATTACCGGCGCGGTTATATCGTATCGAGTTGGAGCCGGATTTGCATCAGGTAACGAATGTATTCAGATCTTCGGATCTTGGGGCCAGGACATTGGATGGGCTATCTTTGGTGCCACACTTACACTTCTGATCGGTGCAGTAGGGACTTATCTTTTAGCTTATCAGCTTCAGTTTAAAGGAAGTGAAGATGCTTATAAGGCAGTAGGCGGAAAGAAATTCGGACGTTTTGTACAGATCTTTACAGGATTGAGTATTACACTGAACCTGTTTACAATGTTCGCAGGAGCAGGAAGTCTTTTGAATCAGCATATGGGACTGCCAAACTGGGTAGGATCTCTGCTGGTAGGAGTGATTGCAATCATCTCACTTCTCGGTGGTCTGAAATCACTTGAGAAAGTACTTGGTTCAGTAGGAATTTTCATTTTGATCTACATGGTTGTATTCTGTGTGATCACATTATTTAAAGTAACACCGAACATGGACAACATTTACGGAGCACAGGAAGCAGTAAAGGCAGGAGAGATTATGCAGGTTAACCTGTTCGCACTTCCACCGTTCAGCTGGATTCCGGGACTTGCAGAACACAACAATGCATTTATCAATGGTGTTGTATATGGTTCAGAGGCAACGTTCAGTGGATTCCCGTTCCTGATCATGCTTGCTAAGAAATGTAAGACTAAGAAAGAAGCTGTTGTCTGCGGTCTTGCAGGAGACCTTGGATACATGTTCTGCGTATGTATTTCACTGGTTGTACTGATGTTCAACTTTGAATGTATTTACAACCCGGTTACAAAGGTTATGAATGCATTCCCAACACTGGCCGCTGTAACAAAACTGTTACCATCTATCGCATGGACATACGCAATCCTTTGCTTTGCAGGTGTATTCACAACAGTATCCGGATACTTATTTGCAGTCGATGAGATGGTATTCAAAGAGAATGTAACAAGTACAAAGAGCCGTATCTTCCAGGTTGTTCTGGCAGTGATCGGTATTGCACTTGGTGGTGTGCTTCCATTCTCCAAACTGATCAATATCCTGATGCCAATCAGGGGTGTTGTGGGAGTTCTTCTGATCGTCCTGATTCTTGCAGCACTGGCTCACCTGAAACATAAACCGGTAGCAGACGGAGATGAACAGGGAAAAGAAATTGAAGAGATGGCAACTGTATAAGAATAAATCATTGGATTTATATCCGAAAAAAGTTAAAAATGAAATATTGCTGACAGAGAATATATGATACAATATGTTCCGTAAGATCAGTGATAATAATAGAAACCAAAAAGCAAAATGAAATCCTCTAAGGAAGAGGAAAAATGAAAGGAGATTTTTATTATGGAATACGCTGGAGGAAGACCTTATTATGGAGATCTTGTAGGAGTACTTATGCTGGATATGGATGCACCGCTTATCCCTGGAAATGTAGGAAATGCAGCATCATATAATTTCCCAGTACGTTATAAAGTGTTAAAAGGATTACCGGCTGACTGGTGGTGTGATGAAATCGGACCAGATGAGTCCAGATGTCAGGTATTTATCGATGCAGCAAAAGAGCTGGAAGCAGAAGGCTGCAAGGCAATCACATCTGGATGTGGATTCTTCGCGATTTATCAGCAGAGAGTAGCAGAAGCAGTTAATATTCCTGTATTTCTGTCTCCACTTCTGATGGTTCCAATGCTTTCCAGAATGCTTGGTGGACAGCGCGTAGGTATCCTGACAGCAGGCGGCGATCATCTGAAAGGTGATTTCTTAAAGAAAGTTGGTATTGATGAGACTGTAAACTATGCAATCGGTGGACTTCAGAAGACAGAAGAATTCTACAATGTTCATGTAACATGTAAGAAGAAAACAATCAATCCTGAGAAGATGCAGGCTGAAGTTGTTCAGGCAGCAGAGGATCTGATCGCTCAGTATCCGGATATCAAAGTATTTGTATTTGAATGTAGTGATATCCCACCATTTGCAAGAGAAGTTGCAAGAAGAACAGGACGTCCGGTATTTGACTTCATCGGACTGGCACATATGGTTGCAAGAGCAATTCAGCCGGTACAGTACGGACAGTTTTTTGATAAATAAAAGAGACATTTACACCCATTTTGTATAAAGCCATGTTAAAAGAAATACAGCTTCACGGAGTGATTCCCTTCCCGTGGAGCGGTACTTCTTTTTATTTAGATGCAACAGCAGCACGTGCAGTGGCTGGCTGTTTTTCTCTTGTGTAGAAACAGATCGCAATGATTCCGGCGATTCCGGCTGCTAATTTTCCAATAATTAATGCAGGAAGTACTTCCGGGCAGGCATTCATTGCCATACCAAGCTGACTTCCGAAAACAGCTGCAACAAGGATAGCCCAGGCGCTGTTGATCATCTGTCCGCGTGTGTTCATTTCTTTCATCATCGGGAAAACAGGTACACAGGAAACGAGGGAAAAGATGATTCCTGATACGCTGATCGTGTCAAGTCCGATGAGATTACCAAACCATGTAAGTGGTACTTTCAGGAAGCGTGACATCAGTTCCATAATCGGAAGCATACCTACCATTGTGATTGTCATCTGGCATACAAGCTGCATGGAGTCCATCATAGAATCCATACCAGGGATAATTGTAAGACCAAACAGGTAATCCAGACTTCCGAGAATGATTCCGAGAAGACCGAGGAATTTGATCACGATTGCAAGATGTTCCATCAGCCATACCATTCTTCCAGGTGCTTTGATCAGACCAAGAATAATGAAAGCGGAAAGAATGAATACCGGAAGACTGTTCCATACAATACGAAGAACTGGAATTCCGAGAATTATACCACCGACAAGGTTACCGACAGGGATACATCCAAGCCCGAAGAGAGCTCCTTTGGAGAAGTTCTTAATTACATTTCTGTCAAGTACTCCAAATCCAAGAGGAATGGAGAAAGTAAGTGCGCCTCCGAACATTCCGGAAGTGATCATTCCAAGCATCAGTCCGACAGCAGGATCTTCAGTAAGAGACTGGGAAAGTGCATAACCACCCATATCACAGCTGAAGAAAATACTCAGAACGGATGGATCCATGTGCAGTGCATGGAAGATAGGTGTTCCGGCATTTTTTAAGAAAGAAGCTGTTGCAGGGGCAAGCATCAGAATACCGACCATGGAGATCATCATAGATCCCATCATGGTAAATCCCTGCTGGAATTTATCACCGAGTTTCATACGATTTTTCAGAACCATATCGATGACACCCACAATGATACCGATGGCGGTGAGCAGTTTAATAAATTGTTCCATAAATAATTCCTCCTCTGATATTACATACTTTTAAATGTGTTTAAAAACATATCATATTTTGCTTTTGCCTAATTCCTTTTGGCGTATGGAATGATATACGGAAAATTTAAGAAAGTAAATAGAAAAATAGGAACGTGACAGAATATGTAATCTAGTGAGCAAGAAAAGGACTGAATACTGTTTCAAATAAAAGAAAAATGAAAAAAATTACCGATAAAATCAAGAGAAATTTCAGAAGGTTGGGAGCAGAAAATGAGGAAAGAAAAGTTAGTTACATAGAACTGGAGAATGCATTTATTTACATACAATCGTTAGAAAGGTAACAATGTGTTACTGTTCAGAGGTCTGCATAAGTCATTGTAAAAAATGGCGAAATTTAAATTTTTATTTTATGGCGATTTATTTTCAACAGGGAAAAATAGAGTTCTGTTTTTCTCTGTTGTTCTTTTTTAGAAAAGTTATCCCCCCAATTCTACGCTTTATGGGTCTTTTTTCTTATTATAAGTTAATAATCCATCCTCTTTTTATTGAAAAACAGATACTTATCCACCGTCAGATTGACGAGTGCATGATTTACAGTAATTCGCTTTTTATATCTGTTTCTGCTATACTTTTCACAAGAAAGAGAGGTTGCTTTATGGACGTTGATTTAATAGAAGAACTAAGAAAACGTGATGAACTTCTTGCCGGTTATCTGAAACAGATCGAAATTCAGGAGGAGTTTATCCAGAAGCAAAAAGAAATGATCGAATATCTGGAAGATCATATTTCAAAGATTACAGATATCATCAGTGGTGTTTGATTCGAACTGTATTGGAGGGAATTGTATGCCTGATGCCTATGATTACAATACGCTCATGTGTAGGTTGAAAACCGCGCTATCCCAAAACAAGGCACTGGAATTCGGAGAAAGATATATCCAGTTGGAAAAACTTCATCAGAAGGAATATAGAGCTTATGAGCAAAAGATTTTAAAGCTGCAAAACCAGCTGACAGCTGCCCATAAGGAGACAATCCGTGTCCGTAATTATTGGGTTCAGGTATTAGAAGATATGCTGCTTGAGTTGGAAGAGATGCAAAAAAAGGCAGACCGAAAACTTCGGGAAATGGAGGCGCGCGCTTTACGTGCAGAAAAGCAGAGAGATGAAGCTTTAGATAAAGTAAAAGAAATCAGACAGCAGTATTATGAAACAGCAGTCAAACTGGAAGAAGAACAAGGAAAAAACAAGACGCTGCATGCACAGATCAACCGTGACTATGAGAATTCTTCAATCCCTTCTTCAAAAACAATCCGTCCCAAAAAGATTGCAAACAGCAGAGAAAAAACAGGACGGAAACCCGGAGCACAGCCAGGGCATAAAGGACACTGCAGGAAAAGACAGGAACCAACTCAGCCAGTGATCTTTCTTCCAGCGCCCGAAGAAGTTCTTGAAGATGATGCGTTTAAAAAGACTTCAAAAACGATTGTGAAACAATTGGTAAGTATCCGTATGGTTCTGAAGGTAACAGAATACCATGCAGATGTTTATTATAACAGTCAGACCGGAGAACGTGTACATGCTGCATTTCCGGACGGAGTGGTTAATGAGGCGAATTATGATGGAAGTATCCGGGCATTTCTGTTTCTTTTGAATTAGGACTGCTGTACATCGATTGACAAAAGCAGAAAATTTCTTTCAGATCTGACAGACGGCAAACTGAATCTTTCAAAAGGCATGGTAAGTACACTCAGCAAGGAGTTTGCTTCAAAAACCGAGACTGAGCGCAAGTCTGCCTATGCAGATATGCTGCTTTCTCCTGTTCTGCATACAGACTGTACCAATGCCAGAGAAAACGGAAAGAACAGTTATGTGTATGTTTGTGCAACGCCAGATGGAAAAGCGCTGTATTTTGCCCGTGAGAAGAAAGGGCATGAAGGAGTAAAAGGTACCGTTGCGGAGGACTATCAGGGAATCCTTGTCCATGATCATGAACTTACCTTTTATAATTATGGAACAGAGCATCAGGAATGCCTTGCCCATGTACTGCGTTATCTGAAAGACAGTATAGAGAATGAACCTGACCGTACCTGGAGCAAAGAAATGCGTTCATTAGTACAGGAAATGATTCATTTTCGCAAAAGTTTCCACCCACCTCAGGAGCCAGATCAAAAAAAGGTTTCCGAATTTGAAGAAAGATATCAGAAGATACTGGAAACCGCTCGAAAAGAATATGAGGACATTCCGGTAAGTAAGTATTATAAAGATGGATATAATTTATTCCTGAGAATGGAAAAATATATGCAGAACCATCTGCTGTTCCTGCATGATTGCAGAGTACCTGCCACTAATAATGAAGCCGAACGGCTTCTAAGGAATTACAAGCGGAAACAGGCGCAGGCCGTGACATTTAGGAGTTTCGAAAGTATCGATTATCTCTGCCAATGCATGAGCATGCTTGTTTTGATGCGCCTGGAAGAGCCGGCAAATATATTTGACAGAGTATCCAAGATATTTGGATAAAGAAAACCGATGGCTTTGACTGTTATCAGTCTATACCATCGGTTTCTTTAAGTCCAGCTAACCTCTGAACAGTAACTTACTATATTGAAAATGTAAAGAAGTGTAGATTCTTTTATTGACATATATAGATAATCGATATATAATCAAACCAAGATATATAGATAACCGATATATCAGCTGGGAGTCAATCCCCCAGCTGATATAGCCTCCGGCAGGATTGCAGAGGTGCGCAGTAGAAGTATGTCATGCAATTGCATGACGCGCACCTCGCAGCAAGAATGCCGAGGCATTCTTGAACTACTGTAAGATGAGCTTCATTTTGCAATGAGAATGTTAAGAAGTGTACGGTTAACGTAAAATCAGAAAGATTAGGAGGAATTGTTATGGCAGTTGACAGAAGTCTGGTATCAGGAAGCACAACGATGTTGTTATTAAAGCTTTTATCCGAAAAGGATATGTATGGTTACGAGATGATCGAGACCTTAAGAGAAAAGTCCCAGAATGTGTTTGAATTAAAGGCGGGAACGTTATATCCATTGCTTCATGGAATGGAAGATAAGAAATATCTGACAGTTTATGAGAAAGAGGTCGGTGGTAAGGTTCGTAAGTATTACAGTATTACGAAAACCGGGAGGAAAGTTTTAGAAGAGAAGAAAGAAGAGTGGAAAATTTATTCATCGGCTGTAGTGAATGTGATGAATGCAGCAGTTTGTTAGAAAGGGTGATGTTTGATGAGACGAGAGGAGTATTTGTATACATTAACAGAACAGATTCGCTGTAAGATGGCAAGAGGGACGATAGAACAGGAGATCAATGATCATATTGAGGATCAGAAAGCGGAATTCCTAAGTGAAGGAATGAGTCAGACAGAAGCAGAAGAAGCTGCGGTTCGAGAAATGGGTGATCCGGTAGAAGTCGGGCTTGAGATGGATAGAATCCACCGGCCGACAATGGCGTGGGGAATGATCGCATTAATTGTTGGATTAAGTCTTGCAGGCTATCTTTTACGAAGTGTTATGTATCAGACCGTTTTAGGTATTGAGCAGAGTGCGGGAAAAACAGAAGACTTGTTCTGGGTAGGAACGTCATTGAGCTGGCATACACCGCTGGAACTGCCGGCACTTTTGCTTGGACTTGTGCTGATGATTGGTATTTGCTATATGGATTATACGAGGATTGCGGTTTATGCAAAACCAATCTTGATCGCATACCAAGTTTTACTTTTAGTTGGACTGCAGGTCGCCGGTGCGCAAGTGAATGGATCAAAAAGATATATCATAATCGGAAATATTGGATTGAATCTGATTGACTTACTCTGGCTGACAATTCCGTTGTTTGCAGCGGTATTATATAGTTACAGAGGTCAGGGATACCGAGGAATTTTAAAGGCAATCCTCTGGATGATCATTCCATCTTATTTTCTGTTCATAAGAAGCCAGAGCTTGATCGCGGCAATGATACTGGAATTGGTTTATTGTGTGGTTCTGGCGGCGGCTGTTTACAAAGGCTGGTTTCAGGTTTGTAAAAAAGCAGTACTTACGGGAATCGGAGCAGTAGTCGTTCTGATACCGGTTCTGCTTGCGGGAGGCCTCTGGTGTTTTGGCAAGGCTTACCAGAAAGAGCGTATAGTGGCTATTTTATCGATCGGTGATTATGCAGCAAATTTCCCAGGAGTCAATGTGATTCGGGAAATGATTTCCGGAAGCTCAGCATTTCATGGCAATCCGCAGTTTAAAGAACTTCTGACATCTGTAGACGGAAGTGTCCATCTGCTTGCCAGTGTGGTAGCAGCTTATGGAATCCTGGCAGGTATTCTGCTGGTTCTTTGTCTGGTAGTTCTGATCCTTCGGTTTGCCAAGATTTCGTTAAATCAGAAGAACCAGCTTGGAATGGTGATGGGAACAGGATGTACAGCATTGTTCCTGATTCAGACAGTAGTTTTTATATTAGAAAATCTGGGAGGAGTCGGTAATATGGGAATCTACTGTCCATTCTTTGGAACAGGAAGATCCGGGATGCTGACGTCTTATATCCTGCTTGGATTACTGCTTAGTATCTGCAGATATCAGAAGACAGCGCCGGAACCGGTGGTTCAAAAAAAGGATGTTCCTGGATGGGAAAAAAGATTTTTTGAAAAGGAAAGAGGATAACGTCTTGGAAAGCTGATGTAAAAAGAAACTTTTCAAAGAACGAAAAAAGAGAGAATACGTAAGTGATTGCAAACGTATTCTCTCGTTTTTTAAAAGAAACTTATCTTCTATAAGCAAATTTCGGCAGTCCGCCTTCTTCCGGAACCTTTACAGATCCCTGGATCAATGGCAGTGCATAGTCAATGAACTGCTGTCCGATATCGGAACCATTTCCTGTGATCCAGTCTAACGGAACTGTTTTTTCCTGATTACAGATGAGATTCACATCTTCCGGAGCGTAAGTGATGTGGTAGTCAGCATCGTCTGTACGGTGGAATGCGATCATCATTCCTGTTGTTCCTTTCAATGCAGCCTGTACTCCGAAAGAACCGGAAGCGATAGCTTCTTTTTCATCTGTCGCAGAGAGCATAGCGGAAGAACAACGCTGGTTGACATTGAGCTCGATAGAACGAACTTTCACGCCGAGGCGGGCTTTTACAAGGTTTTCCAGATATTTTCCGGAACCTGTCAGCATTTTGTGTCCGAATGTGTCTACGCCTACATCACTTGCAAGTTCGCAGACAAACTTACCATTTCCGTCATTAATTCCTTCGGAAATGCAGACAACCAGGTTGGAAGTATGCTCGAAAGCTTTCTGTACATCTGTAAGGAACTGTTCCGGATCAAATGCAACTTCCGGAAGATAGATCAGAACCGGATTGTCCCCTTCGAATTTACGTGCAAGAACACTGGCAGCAGCAAGCCATCCGGCATGACGTCCCATGATCTCAACGATTGTAACGGATTTTTTATTATCATAAACAGAAGCGTCGATCGCAATCTCACGAACAGTGGATGCTACATATTTGGCTGCACTTCCGAATCCCGGTGTGTGGTCTGTCAGGACAAGGTCATTGTCGATCGTCTTTGGGATTCCAATGAACCGGATCTCGCTGTTTACAGTCTCAGCATAGCGGGAAAGCTTGCTTACTGTATCCATGGAGTCATTTCCACCGATGTAGAAGAAGTAACCGATATTATACTTCTCAAATTTCTCAAAGAGCTGCGGATAGACAGCGTCTGTCAGGTCTTCCGGAAGTTTGTAGCGGCAGGAACCAAGATAAGATCCCGGTGTTGTCTTGATCAGTTCAAGTTCACCATTGGCCTCTAACGGTTTCATATCCATCAGGTTCTCATTTAAGAAACCTTCAATTCCGTTGATCATTCCGTAGATTGTTCCGATAACATCCTCACGGTTCAGTGCTTCATAAACAACTCCATACAGGCTGGCGTTAATAACTGCGGTTGGTCCGCCGGACTGTCCGACGATTGCATTCTTCTTCATAAAGATTCTCCTTTGGTTTAAGTTGAGATAGTCGATTTCTGTTGTCAATATATAATAAGAGCTCAATAATATATTAACGATTCGTTATTACTATAGCTGAAAAAAAGAAAATTTACAACAAGAAGTCGAAAAGATGGTATAATGAGCATAAAAGAAAAGGAAGCGACGCCAAAGGCGGCATTTTAAAATGGAGGAAAAACCATGAAATATATTTCATTTGCAATTCCATGTTATAACTCAGAGGCATATATGGAAAAGGCAATCAATTCCATTCTCGTTGGGGGCGAGGATGTTGAGATCATTGTAGTGAATGACGGATCAAAAGACGGAACTCAGGAAATCGCAGAACGATATCAGGAAAAATATCCGACGATCGTAAAAGCAGTCGCGAAGCCAAATGGTGGACACGGAGATGCAGTGAACTGTGGACTGGAGCATGCGACAGGAAAGTATTTTAAGGTTGTAGACAGTGATGACTGGGTAGACGAGGAAGCATTGCTGAAGGTTCTTGATACGATCAAAGGATTTGTAAAAGATGAGTCTGAAGTAGACATGGTGATTGCGAACTATGTATATGAGAAGGTTGGAATGACACATAAGAAAGTCATCCGTTACGATAACGTTCTTCCGGAGAATCAGATTTTTAAATGGGAGGACATCGGACATTTCCGTCTTGACCAGTATATCCTGATGCATTCTGTAATTTACCGTACAGAGATGCTTAAGCTTTGTCAGTTAGAGCTGCCGAAGCACACATTCTATGTGGACAACATTTATGTATATTATCCGCTGCCACATGTGCGTACACTTTATTACATGAATGTAGATCTTTACAGATATTTCATCGGACGTGAGGATCAGTCAGTCAATGAGAAGGTGATGATCAGCAGAATCGACCAGCAGCTTTTTGTAACTAAGAAAATGATATCCATGTATGAGCTGCGTCTGATCGGAAGTAAGAAACTGAGAAAATATATGGTGAATTACCTGGCAATCATGATGACGGTTTCTTCTATTCTCTGCATTCGTTCTAAGAAGAAAGAGAATCTTGAGAAGAAGAAAGAACTGTGGGCGTATCTGAAGAAGAAAGACTACAGGACTTACATGAAGATCCGTTATGGAATTCTTGGACAGACGATGAATCTTCCGGGAAGATCCGGAAGAAGAGTGTCTTCACTTGCGTATACTGTAGCAAGAAGACTGATCGGATTTAACTGAACAGTTACAAAAATTCTATGAATATTTGGGACAGGTGAATTAATAAACCAGTCATGGCATATACTGATTTGGATGAATTTAGCTTTTAGAAAAGAGTAGAAGATTTGAAGAAAGGAAGTATATGACATGGCTGTTTTATTTTCAGAAAGCAAGACAAAACAAAATTTGATGCGTGCGTTCGCAGGAGAGGGACAGGCGCGAAACCGTTATACATTTGCGGCGGAGCAGGCACGGAAAGAAGGGAAACCTGCAATTGCAGACATTTTCCTATACACAGCAGATCAGGAGCGGGCACATGCGGGAAGATACTATGAATTGTTAAAAGAAGCATCAGGAACGAATATCTTCATTGATGGAAGTTATCCGGTAGATGAGACGAAGACGTTGGTTCAGCTGTTGCGTGCGGCAGAACATAACGAGCAGGAAGAGGCGAAGGATGTGTATCCGGCATTTGCAGATGTAGCGAAACAGGAAGGATTCTTTGAAGCAGCAGCAACATTTCAGCAGATTGCAGAGATAGAAGCAGCACATAGTCAAAGATTCCGTAAGATTGCAGACAGTCTGGAGAATAACACGTTTTATATGTGCGAAAATACGGATGGAACAAAAAAATGGATCTGTACAAATTGCGGTCACATCCACGAAGGGAAAGAAGCACCTGCGTTATGTCCGGTATGTAAGCACCCACAGGGATATTTTCTTCCTTGTTTTCTTGATTTGCACATTGGGTTTGAGGTAAAATAAAACCGAAAAAGAATACAGTAATTACAATAAAGAATGATAAAAGGAAGATAAATGAACTCAAATTTTGAATACTATAAGATTTTTTATTATGTAGCAAAATATGAAAATCTGACCAAGGCGGCAAGTGTGCTTAAGACGAGTCAGCCGGCGGTGACAAGAACAATCCATAATCTGGAAAATGATCTTGGGTGCAGGCTGTTTATCCGAAGCAAAAAGGGAATGCAGCTGACGCCGGAAGGGCGTACTTTTTATGAATATGTTGCGGCAGGATGTGCACAGTTTTTTAAAGGAGAAAATGATCTTAGTAATCTGATCAGCCTGGAGAATGGAACAATCTATATCAGTGCGACAGAGACGGCTCTTCATTGTTACCTATTCGAAGCAATGGGAGCATTTAATGAGATTTACCCGAATGTTCATTTTAAGGTATTGAATAACAGTACAACCGATTCAGTAAATGCGGTGAAAGAAGGAAAAGTGGATTTTGCTTTCGTATCTACGAATCTGCAGGTAATGAAACCGTTGAAAAGCAGGACCTTACAGAGTTATCAGGAGATTTTGATCGGGGGGAATAAGCACAAGGAACTTAAGGGAAGAGAAGTTTCTTTACAGGAGTTGTCCTCCTATCCATGGATCAGTCTTACAGCAGAGACGCTTACAAGAAAATTCCTGGATAATTATTTTGAAGAACACGGGCTGCAGTTTTCTCCGGATATGGAACTGGCTACAACAGATATGATCTTACCGGCAGTACGGCACAATCTCGGAATCGGATTTATCCCGGAAGAATTTGCACGAGCAGAAATAGAGAGTGGAAATTTGTTTGAAATTCATGTAAAAGAAAAATTGCCGGAAAGAAATGTTATTTTGATCTATGATACAGAGTATCCACAAAGTATTGCATCACAGGCATTTCAGAAATTTTTGAGAAAACGGATAGAAGTATAAAATATAAAATGAAAAATCCATGATATCTTGTTAGGTGATGATATCATGGATTTTTCTGTTAGTATGTTAGTAAATATAACAGTAAAACAATAAAATGGTTTTGGTATTGGTATATTTTTTGGAGAAAAGTTTTACTGCAGGCCACAGTATCCTGTGGCCGGTAACAATAGCTTAAAATAAATTATTTATGCCACTCCCAGTTTCTGATCTCTTCGAGATCCTGTCCGTATTCGGCAATATACTGTTTGTGTTCTACCAGTTTGTCGTTCATCTTCTGGATGAGGAAAGATCCTCTGTTGCCAAGCTGCGGCAGATGCATGATGGCGTCCTTTACAAGGTTGAAACGGTCAATCTGGTTCTGTACACGCATATCAAATGGGGTAGTGATAGTTCCCTCTTCCTGATAACCGTGAACAGACAGGTTGCGGTTGTGACGCTCATATGTCAGTTCATGGACCAGTGTCGGATATCCGTGGAATGCAAAGATAACCGGTTTATCTGTTGTGAAGATTGCGTCATATTCTCTGTCGCTGAGACCATGCGGATGTTTATGGTCTGGCTCAAGTTTGAAGAGGTCAACAACGTTGACAACGCGAATCTTAAGTTCTGGCATTTCATCACGGAGAATTGTTACTGCAGCCATAGTTTCAAGTGTTGGTGTATCTCCGCAGCATGCCATTACGAGATCTGGTTCTTCTCCACAGTCGTTGCTTGCCCAATCCCAGATGCCGATTCCCTGTGTACAGTGCTTAACAGCCTGTTCCATAGTGAGCCACTGACAGCTTGGATGTTTGGAAGCTACGATTGCATTGACATAGTTCTTGCTCTTGATGCAGTGATCGAAGCAGGAGAGCAGACAGTTTGTATCCGGTGGGAGATACATGCGGACTACGTCAGCTTTCTTGTTTGCAATATGGTCTAAGAATCCTGGATCCTGATGTGTGTATCCGTTATGATCCTGCTGCCATACATTTGATGTAAGAATAAAGTTCAAGGATGCGATCGGCTGTCTCCAGGAAAGCTGATTACATACTTTCAGCCATTTTGCATGCTGTGCAGCCATGGAGTCTACGATACGGATGAATGCTTCGTAGCTTGCGAAGAATCCATGACGTCCTGTAAGAAGATATCCTTCCAGCCATCCTTCACACATATGTTCGCTGAGCATACTGTCCATGATACGTCCGTTCTGAGCCAGGCAATCATCTGTTGCAAGTAATTCTGCATTCCAGTCACGGTTCTGTTTTTCGAATACTTTATACAGACGGTTGGACATACTCTCATCTGGTCCGAAGATACGGAAGTTTTTGTTCTCTTTGTTCAGTTCAAAGATATCACGGATATATCCGCCAAGTTCGATCATATCCTGTGCTTTTGTCTTACCAGGCTGAACATCGATTCCGTAAGAACGGAAATCCGGAAGACGAAGATCTTTCAGAAGCAGTCCGCCGTTTGCGTGTGGGTTTGCACCAAGACGTGCATCTCCCTTTGGAGTTAATTCTGCAAGTTCCGGAATCAGACGTCCGTTTTCATCAAAGAGTTCTTCTGCATGATAGCTTTCAAGCCATTCCTTGAGCTGGTCAAGATGCTCAGGGCTTTCCATAGAAAGCGGTACCTGATGTGCACGGAAAGAACCTTCAATCTGAAGTCCGTCTACAACCTTTGGACCTGTCCATCCCTTTGGTGTACGAAGAACGATCATTGGCCAGAATGGGCGTGTAGCATCATTATTCTCGCGGGCATTTTTCTGGATTGCTTTGATCTCTTCAATAACAGCATCCATAGTCTCGGCCATCTTCTTATGCATTGTCATCGGATCGTCACCTTCAACAAAGTAAGGTTTCCATCCACATCCCTTGAAGAAACTTTCGATTTCTTCATGTGAGATACGAGAGAAGATTGTCGGGTTGCTAATCTTGTATCCGTTCAGGTGAAGGATAGGAAGTACAGCACCGTCTGTAACCGGGTTTAAGAATTTGTTGGACTGCCAGGAAGTTGCAAGTGGTCCTGTCTCAGCCTCACCATCTCCGACAACAACAGTTGCGATCAGGTCAGGGTTGTCAAGAACAGCTCCAAAACCGTGAGCGATAGAATATCCAAGCTCTCCACCTTCGTTGATAGAACCCGGAGTTTCAGGAGCACAGTGGCTAGGTACACCACAAGGGAAGGAGAACTGTTTGAACATTTTCTTCATTCCTTCTTCATCCTGGCTGATGTTAGGATATACTTCGCTGTAAGATCCTTCTAAGTAAGTGTTGGCAATCAGGAAGTTTCCACCATGTCCAGGACCGGACAGGAGAATCATGTCCAGATCATAACGCTTAATTGCGCGGTTGCAGTGTGTATAAATAAAGTTCTGTCCAGGAACAGTTCCCCAGTGTCCTACGATTTTCTTTTTAATCTGATCCATCGTAAGTGGCTCTTTTAAGAGCGGATTGTCCAGAAGATATAACTGGCCGGCTGAAAGATAGTTGGCAGCACGCCAGTAGGCATTCATTTTTTCGAGCATTTCCTGAGATAACGGCTGTTTCTCAAGGCAGGTTTTTTCTTCGTTCATGTCATACCTCTTTCTTTTACTTTCTTTAGAATGTAATGTTGTTTTTTTAACCAAGCACATAGTAGCATACATGAAAAAGGGAGTAAAATAGCAATTTTATATCAGAACCATAACAATTTGATATGGATGAAAGAAATCAAAAGATCAGAAAATTGAGAGAATATATATTACATCGGATAAAAAGTATATGGAAAAACACATTTATGTCATGAAAAATGCGATAGCATCACGTTTTTACGTCCTTAAAAATGTTGACACACCCGTTTTTGGATTATAAAATAGAAAGAAAAGGATATAATATAAGATGAAATAAGATAAGGAGGTATGCTATGAAGCGGTTTGCATTGGAAAGACTGAAAGAATGGAAAGAGAAACCGAACAGAAAGCCATTGATTATTCGTGGAGCAAGGCAGGTGGGAAAAACCTGGTTGATGAAAGAATTTGGAAAAACATTCTTTGAAAAAGTTGCTTATGTAAATTTCGACAGTAATACAAGAATGCAGCAGGTGTTTGACGGTGAAATTAATATTGAAAGAATCGTACTTGCAATCAGTGCAGAAACAGGAATATCAGTCAATCCTGAAAATACATTGCTGATTTTTGATGAAGTTCAGGAAGTTCCGAAAGCATTATCCTCTCTAAAATATTTTTGTGAGAATGCTCCGGAATATGCAGTTGTGGCAGCAGGTTCACTTCTCGGTGTTGCTCTCCATAAAGGAACATCATTTCCGGTTGGAAAAGTAGATTTTATGGATCTTTACCCATTGACGTTTCAGGAGTTTTTGTGTGCACTAGGGGAAGAGAGATTTGTAGAAATTCTTCGGGGAAAAGATACGGATATGGTAACGATGTTCAAGTCTAAGTATATCGACCGATTGCGTGAATATTATTTTGTCGGAGGCATGCCGGAAGTAGTACAGACTTATGTGGATACAAAAGATTTTAATCAGGTTCGGGAAATACAGAAAAATCTTTTGAACTATTATCAGCAAGATTTTTCCAAGCATGCGGAGATTTCTTTGGTTCCAAGATTAAACCTTGTGTGGAATTCAATTCCAATGCAATTGGCGAAAGAAAATAAGAAATATATTTATGGTCAGGTAAGAAAAGGTGCAAGAGCAAAGGATTTTGAACTGGCAATACAGTGGCTTCTGGATTGTGGTTTGATTCATAAAGTACACAGGATAGAGAAACCGGCGCTTCCGTTAAAAGCATATATGAATCTTGATATTTTCAAAATATATCTTTTAGATGTTGGATTGTTGATGGCTATGACTGGGCTGAATGCACAGGTGATTATAGATGGGAACCGGATTTTCACAGAATTTAAAGGTGCTTTGACAGAACAGTACATTCTGCAACAGTTGATTGCCGGAGAAAATGTGGAGCCATATTATTATTCTGCTGAAAACTCTAAGGGAGAGATTGATTTTATTTTACAGGGAAACACATCGGTTATTCCATTGGAGGTAAAAGCGGAAGAGAATCTGCGTGCAAAGAGTTTAAAAGCATTTTGTGAGAAATATAAACCGAAATATGCAGTACGGACATCTATGTCAGACTACCGGGAACAGGAGTGGATGACGAATATTCCATTATACAATATTGACAGAATCGGAGAGTATTTGAAACTATAAAAATTGAACATCACAGTGGTGTTCTGAGAGGAGAAAAGAACTTATGAAAAGAGGAAAGAAGATTCTGGCGTTCTTGCTGATCATTACGATGCTTCTTCCATTTGTAATGAATATTCCGGCAGAAGCGGCAGAAAAAAGCAAACAGTTAGATGTTTTGTTTACACATGACACACACTCTCATTTAAACAGTTTTTCTACAATTGTAGATGGAGAGCAAAAAGAAGTCGGTGGATTTGCGAAGATAAAAACATTGATTGATGAGAAGAAAAAAGAAAATCCGGATACACTGATATTGGACGGCGGTGATTTTTCAATGGGGACGCTGATCCAGACAGTTTATGACACGGAGGCAGCGGAACTTAGGATGCTGGGATATCTTGGATGTGATGTGTCAACCTTTGGAAATCATGAATTTGACTATCGTTCCAAGGGACTGGCGGATATGTTGACGGCAGCGAAGAATTCCGGTGAAACAGTGCCAAGCCTTGTTGTGTGCAATGTGGATTGGGACAGTATGGAGAAGACAGGATTAAATGAAGGTCAGAAACAGATCCAGTCGGCATTTGAGAACTATGGTGTAAAGGATTATGCGGTCGTTCAAAAAGGTGACGTGAAAATTGCCGTAGTCGGTGTATTTGGAGTAGATGCCCTGAAATGCGCACCGACCTGTGAATTATTATTTAAAGATCCGGTCGAGTCAGTTAAGAAAACAGTAGAAGAGATCAAGAAGAATGAGACCGTAGATATGATCGCCTGTGTGTCTCACAGCGGAACATGGGAGGATGAGAAAAAATCAGAAGATGAGATCCTTGCAAAAGAAGTACCGGATCTTGATCTGATCATCAGCGGACATACACATTCTGAGTTGAAAGAGCCTATTCAGCACGGAAATACCTACATTGTATCCTGTGGAGAATACGCAAGAAATCTTGGATCACTTTCCATGACACAGAAACAGGATGGTCGTTGGGAGATGACTTCCTACGAGTTGATTCTGGTATCTGAAGATATTGAGCCGGATCAGGCGACACAAGAGCGGATCGATGCGCTGATGGATACAGTAGATACCAATTACCTGACGAATTTCGGATATACAAGAGACGAAGTCCTTGCTGAAAATGATGTTGAATTCAACAGTCTTAAGGAAATGGAGACAAAGCATGAAGAACTGAATCTTGGAGATATTATGTCTGATTCGTATATCTATTCTGTAGAGCATTCAGAAGACTATAATGGAACTCCGGTAGATGTTGCTGTTGTTCCGAGTGGTTGTGTGCGTGACACGTATACGAAAGGGGATATTACAGTAGAAGATGTATATAATTCATTTTCACTGGGAATCGGAACAGACGGACTGGCAGGATATCCTCTGATCGATGTTTACCTGACAGGTAAAGAATTGAAACTGGCAGCAGAAGTAGATGCTTCGGTTTCAGATTTCATGACAACCGCAAGATTGTATTGCAGTGGACTGAATTTCACATACAATCCGCATCGCATGATCTTAAATAAAGTAACTGACTGTTATCTGACAAGAGAAGATGGTAAGCGAATCGAGATCCAGGATGACCAGCTATACCGTGTTGTGACAGATCTTTATACCGGGCAGATGCTTGGATCCGTAATGGAAATGTCTTATGGTCTGTTGAAGATTGAGCCGAAGGATAAGGATGGAAATCCAATTGAGAATCTGGAAGATCAGGCAATCATGGAAGGCGATAAGGAGCTGAAAGCATGGGATGCGATCGCAAGATATATGAAGTCTTTTGATGATACAGATGGCAACGGCATTTCAAATGTGCCGGAATATTATGAGATGACACATGGACGTAAAGTTGTAGATGAAAGCAGAAATGTGATCGATCTCGTGAAGAATCCGAATAAGTTTTCAGTGATGATCGTTGGTATCGTTCTGGTTCTTATTCTGATCATTATTCTTTTGGTAGTATTGATCCGTAAATTGATCAAGAAGAGACGAAGAAAGAAAAAATAGAAGATTGAATTTATAGGAGCAGCGGCTGAAAACAGAAGTTTCGGCTGCTGCTTTTATAAATTCAATCTTTTGATAAAAGATAATGGTGTCATATGATATTTTGCTTTAAAGGCTCTGTGGAAGTAAGAAAGATTATGAAAGCCAACGGAGAGTGAGACTTCCAGGATGGAAGTTTCTCCATGTTCAAATAATTCTACTGCTTTTTCGAGCCGGACATTATTAATATATTGGATGCAGGTCATGTTCATATGCTTTTTGAAAAAACGCATAAAATGATATTCACTGAAATAGCAAAGCTCTGCGAGTTCGGAAATTGTGAGAGGCTCGGCATAGTGGAGATCGATATAATCGAGTACATTTTTCAGCTTATCTGAAGAAGCAGAAATAGTTGCAGACTCTGTGGTGCTATATTGAAGTAGGAGAAACAGTGCCTGCAATAGGACTGATTTCAGGGCAATTTCATATCCAAATGTTTGTTCCGTATAGAGGGAAGCCATTTTTATAAAGCATTCATGAAGAGAATGATGTGCAGGGTGTGTGGATGAAATATGATAAGGCAAGGTCAATTCATGATTTATCATAGGTGTAAGATAACGGGTGGAGCATATATCTGTTGCATTTCCCCCTAAAAAGTTAACATGAAACACATAGGTTTCTGAGCAGAAATCATCAGTTGCATTCAGGCGGATTGAATGTAAAAGCAGTGGTGGAATGAATAACAGATCACCTTCATTTACTTCATAGTCAACTAAATCAATTTGATAAATACAGGAACCTTTTGTTATCAAAGTGAGTTCCGCTTCTTCGTGCCAGTGAGTCATAATGACCGGGGAATTTAAGTTAAGTTTTGTAATATATTTTTGGATCGGAAAGAACACTTCTCCATGTTTTGTATTTTCTTTTTGCTCTAATATGAGTGAATGTGGAACGTTCATACGAGTCCCCTCCTAAAATAGCAGTATTGTGTTATACAATGAAAAAATAATGCAAGAATTCATGCAAATATAATTATATAATAGCAGTATAATACAGGCGATGGGATCTGGCAATACGAAAGCTTATGGGATCGTGACGCAATATTATGTGGAAGATAAAATGATGTGAAAGAGGTTGATAATATGGAAAAAAAGTGGTGGCATGACAAGGTAGCATATCAGATATATCCGAAGAGTTTTCTTGATACAAATGGAGATGGAATCGGAGATTTGAGAGGTATCATATCGAAACTGGATTATTTAAAAAAGCTTGGAATTGATATTATATGGTTATCACCGATCTATAAATCACCATTTGTGGATCAAGGGTATGACATTGCAGATTATTATGCAATCGCAGAAGAATTTGGCACGATGGAAGAATTTGATGAATTACTGGCGGAAGCGAAAAAGCGAGACATGCATATTATCATGGATCTGGTAATTAATCATTGTTCTGACAAACATGAATGGTTTCAGAAAGCATTAGCGGATCCGGAAGGAGAATATGCGGATTACTTCTATTTCCGAGAAGGAAAGAATGGAAATCCACCGAGTAATTATCGTTCTTATTTTGGCGGAAGCTGCTGGGAACCAGTGCCGGGAACTGATAAATATTATTTTCATATGTTCGCAAAGGAACAGCCGGATCTGAACTGGGAGAATCCGAAATTAAGACAGAAACTCTATGATATGATCAACTGGTGGCTGGAAAAGGGACTTTCCGGTTTTCGAATCGATGCGATCATTAATATCAAGAAAGATCTGAAATTTCCTGATTTTGAACCGGATGGGGCAGATGGCATGGCCGGCTGCTGGAAAATGGTTGAAAGTGTAGATGGTGTTGGAGAACTTCTGGAAGACTTAAAGAAAAATACATTCCAAAAATACGATGCATTTACAGTGGGAGAGGTCTTCAATATGAAAGCGGATGAATTACCGGAATTTATTGGAGAAAACGGACATTTCTCAACAATATTTGACTTTAGTGCACATTGTCTCAGTGATGGAGAACATGGATGGTATGATGCTCCGAAGATGGAATTTTCTAAATGGAGAAAAGCAATCTTCCAGTCTCAGATGGAAACACAGAAGTATGGATTTAAAGCAAATATTATAGAGAATCATGACGAACCGAGAGGTGTGTCAAGATTTCTTCCGGCTTATGCCCAGACACCGGCGGGAACGAAGATGCTTGGTACGGTTAATCTTCTTCTCAGAGGAATTCCTTTCATTTATCAGGGACAGGAAATAGGCATGAAAAATGCGAAGTGGAATAGCATTGACGAATTCGATGATATCAGTACAAAAGACCAGTATCAGATTGCCCGTGAAGCTGGATTATCTGCCCGTGAAGCAATGGAAGCTTGTAATCGGATGAGCCGTGACAATGCGAGAACACCAATGCAATGGACAAGCGGGGAGAATGCCGGGTTTACAAAAGGAACGGCATGGTTAAAGATAAATCCTGATTACAAAGAGATCAATGTCGAAGATCAGGAAAACAATCCGGATTCTGTTCTGAATTATTATCGAAAGTTAGTAGCACTGCGCAAATCAGATGAATTTAAAAATGTATTTACTTATGGAGAATTCATTCCGGAATATGAAGAAATGGATGATATCCTGGCATTTTATAGAACAGACGCAGCAACAAGTATTCTTGTCGTGGCTAATTTCGGAACAGACGCAGCAAGCATTGAATTGAAAGGGAATGTGAAAAGAGTATTAATGTCGAACCAGAAGAACGAGACAGTAGATTATACAAAGAACAGGCTGAATCTGAAAAGCTGTGAGGTGGTTGTCTTAGAGATGAAAATGGAATAATCTGCGAAATTACTTCATAAAACATAGAAATAAGAGATGAAGTAAGGTGCAGCCTTCGTGAGCCAGAAAATAGAAAATCAATTGAATCTTGCATTAAGTATCACAGAAGAAGAACGTCAGAAAAGCGAGAGTCTGGATATCGGATATGATCTGGAAGAAAAAGAATGGGAATTGATCGTGAAGTATTCCGGGACGTTAGAGCGAGTAAGAACACGAGCTGTTTATGTGACGGAACTGACAGGTGGATATGCCATTATCCAAATAAAAGAAAGTCAGATAAAAGAACTGGCAGCATTTCCAGAAGTAGAATTTATAGAAAAACCGAAAAGTTTATATTTTCAAATAGAGAATGGAAGGCGTGTGTCCTGTATTGATGAAGTACAGGCTGCGTCTTCTTTTTCTTCGATTGGGCAAGAGGGGTTAGAGGATAACCAGCAGAAAAAACAGTCATTTCCACTGCTGGGAAAGGACGTATTGATCGGAATTGTAGACAGTGGGATTGATTATGAACATCCTGATTTTAGAAATGCAGATGGAACGACAAGAATTCTTGCTTTATGGGATCAGACGTTACAAAACGGTAAACCGCCGCAAGGATATCATATCGGAACAGAGTTCACTTCAGAACAGATAAATGAAGCACTACGCACGGAAGTCAGGGAAGAAAGGTATCGCATAGTACCAAGTCGTGATACCAGTGGACATGGAACAGCAGTAGCCGGGATTGCGGCTGGAAATGGAAGGGGTAGTAAGAATGGAAAATATCGGGGAGCTGCACCCGAAGCAGGGCTGCTGATTGTAAAGATGGGGGGAGCAGGGGAAACAGGATTCCCAAGAACTACCCAGCTGATGCGAGGTGTGGATTATATCGTACGAAAAGCGGAAGAGTTAAAAAAGCCGGTGGCGATCAATATCAGTTTTGGGAATACATATGGTTCCCATGATGGAACAAGTCTTTTGGAAAGATATTTGAATACAGTATCTGAACGTTGGAAGAATGTGATTTGTGTAGGAAGTGGAAATGAAGGAACGACTGCGGGACATGCGGCAGGTGAATATAGAAAAGGAATGATGACAGAAGTTCAACTTGCAGTACAGCAGAGGGAGAAGTCATTCAGTCTGCAAATTTGGAAATCCTATGTCGATGAAGTCGCAATTACAATTGTCGATCCATCCGGAAATCATTCCGGCAGACTGGAAGAAAAAGAAGGAACACAAAGAATACAGACTGGTAAAACAGAACTCCTGGTTTACTATGGAGAGCCAAAACCATACAGTGTTCGTCAGGAAATTTATATTAGTTTTCTGCCCAAAAATGAATTTGTCACAGCCGGAGTGTGGAAAATCCAGATGATGCCAGGCCGGGTTGTGGATAAGTTGTGGCAAATGTGGCTTCCGGTACAGAATGCACTTAATATCGGTACTGCATTTTTAAAGCCAGACAGTTCCACAACACTTACGATACCTTCTACTGCATCTCTTGTTATTACTGTGGCAGCGTATAATGCATTGACCTTTTCTTATGCAGACTTCTCCGGACGAGGACCGACACAGATATATGAGGGGGAAAATGCGAACAAACCTGATCTGGCAGCTCCGGGTGTGAGGGTAATGGCTCCGGCAGCAGGCGGAGGATATGCAGAGTTCACCGGAACGTCATTTGCGACGCCCTTTGTTACAGGAAGCGCGGCACTTTTAATGGAGTGGGGGATTGTGAAAGGGAATGATCCGTATCTGTATGGAGAGAAAGTAAAAGCATATTTGAGGAGAGGGGCGAGACAGATTCCCGGGTATGATAGGTGGCCGAATGGGGAGTTGGGGTATGGACGGTTGTGCCTGAAAAGTAGTCTGTCTGATTAAAATATTGCATTTATAGAAAAATGTGTTAAGATATATACACAATGTGTATGTATGGAGGCGGAATAAATATGGAAATGAGAGATAAAATAAAAGAATTACGCGAAAGTACTGGAATGAATAGAAAAGAATTCTGTGAGTATTTTGGAATTCCTTACAGAACCGTAACAGAATGGGAAAGAGGAACAAGAAAAATGCCAGATTATGTTTTAAGATTATTAGCATATAGGATAAAAATGGGAAATTTTGCAGGAAAGGAAGAAGTGGATGAAGAATAGAATAATTAATGTACAAGATGTAGCAATTTCAATTTCACAACAAGAACTGGATGATTATATTTGTATTACGGATATTGCAAAAGCTAAAACAGGAGAATCACGTAGCGCTGATGTTGTGAAAAACTGGCTACGAAATAGAAATACATTAGAATTTTTAGGAACGTGGGAAATGATTTATAATCCTGATTTTAAAGTGGTCGAATTCGACCACTTTAAATCAGAAGCGGGTTTACATACATTTGTATTAAGCGTTGCGGAATGGATTAATAAAACGAATGCTATAGGATTATATGTAAAGCGTGGAAAATATGGAGGTACGTATGCACATAAAGACATTGCCTTTGAATTTGCATCTGCGATCAGTCCGGTTTTTAAATTGTATTTAATTAAAGAATTCCAGCGGTTGAAGGAAGAAGAAAATAATTTAGAGAAAAGTGAGTGGAATGCTAAACGCTTTCTTACTAAAAATAATTATCTGATTCAGACGGATGCAGTAAAGAATTATTTGATTCCACAGATGAATTATAGGGAGAACATACAATGGCTGGCATATGCAGAAGAAGCGGATATATTAAATGTGGCATTGTTTGGATTTACAGCAAGAGCGTGGAGAGAAGCTAATCCTGAGTTAGCAAAAAAGAACAATGTTAGAGATTTTGCAACTATCAATGAATTGACAGTGCTTTCCAATCTGGAATCTCATAATGCGCAGATGATTAAAGAAGGAAAGAAAAAAGAAGAACGGTTTAAAATTCTACAGGAAATTGCCGAATATCAGCTGAATGTTCTGAATACTGCAGAGCAGATTAAAATGATAGAGGATGAGAATCAGTTGGTCGAAATATAAATCGCTGGAGTGATACAGAAAGAATTTTACAGAGCAGGCCAGTTTTCCCGAGTAAGCCGAATCCATTCCTGTAGCTCTTTACGTTCCTTATCCTCCTTGCGAAAGACTGCGGAGAAGGGAATCTGTAAATTAGGATCACCTACTTGTAGAACAACCGAGTCAGGAGAAAGTTTCATGGATGATAAATAGCTGTTGAGTGTAAATGCTACTCCATAACCTTGCTCAGAAAGGCGGATCCCAGCATCGATACTGCTGATTTTGTAGGTTAGTTCAGGAAGAACATCAGCATAGAATAGTGCATCTTCCTCAAGCTGGCGGATACTTTGATTGCTATATTGAAGAATGAATCTCTCTTTTGCAACATAGGACAGATCAAGCCAAGGGTAGAGACAGCCCTCCTTTTTCAGTGCATGAGAAACGGCGGGATGATTTCCAGGGAGAACAGTAACAAGACAGTCTTCGTAGATCGTCTCGTAGGACAGACGGGAATTGCTTACACTGTTGTACCCAAAAAACATGTCCAGATCACCGGACAATAAATGTTTTTCATGGCTTGACAGATGTCCGTCAATGGCATAGACAACAGATTGTGGATAGAGCTTGTGAAATTCAGTCATGACGGTTGGAAAAAGCGTAGAAATCTGCCGTACCATGTAACCGATGTTAAGCTTAATAGCGACATTTTTCCCAATATCGATCATACGGTCTTCGAGTTCAAAACACTTCATTGTAATCTCGCGTGCAGATTTCACAAATTCTTCTCCGGCATAGGTAAGAACCATGCGGCGGCCTCTTCGTTCAAATAGTTGTGTGCCGATAGAACTCTCTAGCTGTTTTAAGTGAATGCTTAGAGCAGGCTGTGAGAGAAAAAGCGCCTTTGCAGCTTTGGTCAGATTTCCGTAATTAGCGATTGTGAGAACATATTGCATATCTTTTTCTGTAATCATTTTACTATCCACCTCGTATAATATCATTCACATTGTCGTAATTGTTTCGTGTTTTCAGCAGGATGTACCGGTTAGTTAATTTTATTAAATCACATTCCTATGTACTTGTAAATAAAAGTATAAATTCATTTTATACTTTTGATAAAAACATACAATTTCACATCTTTCTTCTTCTATATTAGAATAGATAGCGATATAGGTCACAAAGGAAGGAGAAGAACAATGACTGGACACACAGAATTCAGCGAAGACGCAAACAAAGAAAACGTAATTGAATCAAAGAAAAAGTGGAAGACACCACATACGTTTGTTATTCTTATAGCAATCATTCTAGTTGCAGCAGCAGCTACATATTTCATACCGGCTGGTGAATTTACAAGATATGAGGATGAGGTAACCGGGAAGACGCTGGTTGAGGCCGGTAGTTATCACACAATCGCATCAAATCCGATCAACCCGCTTAAAATACCGGTTGCAATCTATACTGGTATTGTGGATTCGGCGCCGATTCTTACATTTATGCTGATTATAGGTGGAGCTTTTCAGGTTATTACATCGACAGGCGCACTTACAGCACTTTGTAAGAAGCTTTCAAAGACATTTTCAAAGAAAAAGTATTTCGTAATACCAGTGTTTTTGACGATATTTTCTATCTTTGGTTTTACGATGGGAATGTCATCAGAGGTTATGATATTTGTACCGATCGGAATTACACTGGCACTGCTTTTAGGGCTTGATAAGGTAACGGGGACGGCGATGATAGCACTTGGTGCAGCAATTGGATTTACTTCCGGAATCCTAAATCCTTTTAATGTAGGTGTGGCACAGGATATCGCAGAGCTTCCATTATTTTCAGGAATGGGATACAGAGTATTTATTCTTGTAGTGTTACTTGTAGCAACAAGTGCATACATCATTTATTATGCCAAAAAAGTGGAAGCACATCCGGAAAAAAGTATTATCTATGGCATCAAGGAAGATCAGGAATATACATTTGATGATGTTTCAGATGTGATGAATAAAAGACAGGTTGGCGTACTTATCGTTATGGCGGTATGTTTTGGAGTTCTCATTTATGGTCTTTCTAAGCTGGGCTGGTATTTTGAGGAAATGTCAGCGCTGTTTATTTTCATGGGAATTGTCTGTGGTTTTGTAAATGGCTATGGCCCAAGCAGAATTGCTAAAGAGTTTGGGGAAGGTGCAAAAGGAATCGTTGTGGGATGCCTTATCATCGGTATTGCACGTACAGTTGAAGTAATCCTGAGCGATGCATGTATTCTTGATACGATTGTCTACGGAATTGTAAATGTTGTTGATGCTCTTCCAAATTCTATTAAGGCGGTCGGAATGTTTTTGTGTCAGTCTCTGATCAACTGTGTGATTGTATCCGGAACAGGTCAGGCTGCTGTTACTATGCCACTTATGGTACCGGTTGCAGATCTTGTGGGCATTTCACGACAGACGGCTGTACTGGCATTTCAGCTTGGTGACGGATTTTCAAACTCAGTATTGCCTATGTCGTCATCACTTATGGGATATCTTGCAGTTTCAAAAATTCCGTATAGCAAATGGCTGAAATTTATGATGCCACTGTTTCTTATCTGGACAGGGCTGGGTTGCCTTTTTATGCTTGGAGCATTAATGATCGGGTACTAATAAGGATTCAGAGAGGAAAATATGATGTCACAGGATTTAAAAACGCTTCTTGGTGAAGTGATTGAAAAACAGAAAGCGGAATTATGGAAAATTTCAGATGAAATATTTGATTTTGCGGAAATCAGCGGAGAAGAGTATAAGTCCATGCAACTCTTGACTGATTACTTGGAAAAAGCAGGATTTACAGTTGAACGGGGAATTGCACTTGATACTGCTTTTAAAGCTACATGGGATAACCGTGCAGTACAAAAAGATTCCGGGGAAAACGGCGAAGTTCCGGTACTCGGAATACTTGTGGAGTATGATGCACTGGAAGGAATTGGACATGCGTGCGGACATCATCTGCAGGGACCGGCAGGGATTGGTGCCGCGGTTGCGATAAAAGAAGTGATGAAGGATTATGCATGTAAACTTGTTGTGTATGGAACTCCGGCAGAGGAGACTCTTGGTGGAAAGATTGTTATGCTTGATGCAGGTTATATGAAAGAATTAGATCTGGCGCTTATGTCGCATGGTTCTCCAAACACAGCTGTTGATGAAAAATGTATGGCATTGGAAAATTTTGTGGTGACATTCCATGGAATAAAAAGTCATGCGGCAATCAGTCCGGAGGAAGGGCGAAGCGCATTGGATGCGGCACTCTTATCTTTTCATGCAATAGAGATGCTTCGGGAGCATGTGAAGGATGATACACGGATGCATTATACGATCAGAAATGCCGGCGGTCCGCCGAATGTTGTTCCAGATCTCGCCGTTGCAGAGTATACGCTTCGTTCTTATAGTACAGATTATCTGAATACAGTAGTGGAGCGCTTTTACAATATATTAAAAGGTGCTGCACTTATGACAGATACAACTTATGAGATACAACGTGATCTGCCATTCAAGAGCAAGATTGTCTGCCATAAGGTGAATGATCTGCTTATGAAAAATGCTGCTTATGAGAATGCGCCATCTATTGCACCACCGCGTAAAAAGACAGGGTCAACAGATTTTGGAAATGTACTTTATGAAGTTCCGGGATCATGCATCAGAATTGCGTTTACGGATCCAGATGCCCAGCCGCACTCGGAAGAATATCTTAAGGCAGGAAAGAGTGAAGCGGCACATGAGGCAATTGTGTATTCGGCAAAGATCATGGCAGATTCACTTTGTGATGTGTTGGTAAAGCCAGAACTTCTGGCGCAGATTCGGGAAGAATTTCAGGCTGCAAAAAATAAAACTATCTGAGTACATTTAGGATTGATTCTTCTCAAAAATGTGCTAGAATAAAGAAAAGACGAATATTAGATACCAGAGATTTGAGCAAGGTAGATAAAACGGCGGGCAGTCGTTTTATTTTCCTTGCTTTTTTTCGCGAGCAACGAGCCAAAGGAGAGGAATGGATATGTTTGATGTTGTTATTATTGGCGCAGGAGTGACAGGCAGTGCAATTGCCAGAGAGATTTCCAGATATAAGTTGAATGTATGTGTGATTGAAAAGGAAGAGGATGTCTGTAATGAGACATCCAAGGCAAACAGCGCGATCATCCATGCGGGATTTGATGCGGTTCCGGGAACGATGAAGGCAAAGTTAAATGTGATGGGAAATGCGATGATGGACAGAATCGCAGAAGAGCTTGATATTCCATTTAAGAGGAATGGTTCTTTGGTCGTATGTACGAAGGAGCAGGATCCGGAAGGACTTCAGGTTTTGCTAGAGAGAGGTAAGGAAAATGGGGTTCCGGGACTTCAGATTTTAGATAGAGAGGCGCTGATCGAGAAAGAGCCGAACCTGGCAGATGATGTGACATGTGCGTTGTGGGCGCCCACCGGAGGAATTGTTTGTCCATTCCATATGACAATGGGGTATGCGGAAAATGCATACGAAAACGGTGTTCAGTTTTTCCTGAATACGAAAGTTGAAAAACTGGAAAAGACAGGAGAAGGATTTAGAGTTCAGGTTCATCACGCAGATACCGGTGTTGATGAGACAATCGAGACAAAACTTATTATTAATGCAGCAGGAGTTTATGCTGATGAGATCAATAATCAGCTTTCAGACAGAAAGCTTCATATCACAGCCCGTAAAGGGGAATACATGCTTTTGGATAAGACAGTTGGAGATTATGTGAAGAGTACAATCTTCCAGCTTCCGTCGAAGATGGGAAAGGGAGTACTGGTCACACCGACAGTTCACGGCAATCTGCTTGTAGGTCCTACAGCAGTAAATGTAGAAGATAAAGGTGCTGTAAACACGACAATGGATGGTCTGGATCAGATCGCAAGAGTTTCCTCTCATAGCGTTAAGAATGTTCCGCTTCGTCAGGTGATTACTTCCTTTGCAGGTCTTCGTGCACACGAGGATGGAGATGACTTTGTAATTGGTGAATCAGCGGATGTAAAAGGACTGATCAATGCAGCAGGCATTGAATCTCCGGGACTTTCTTCAGCACCGGCAATCGGTGTTACGGTTGCAGAACTTGTAAGAGAACTTTTGAATGCAGAAGAAAAGTCTGATTTTAATCCGGTGAGACATGGGATTTTAGATCCGGATACGCTTTCTCTGGAAGAGAGAAATCAGCTGATCAAAGAAACCCCGGCTTATGGAAATATTATCTGCCGCTGTGAGATGATCACAGAAGGAGAAATCCTGGATGCAATTCACCGTCCACTCGGCGCACGTTCTCTGGATGGAGTGAAGCGCCGGACAAGAGCCGGCATGGGGCGTTGTCAATCAGGATTCTGTTCCCCGAAGGTTATGGAAATTCTGGAAAGAGAAGTTCCGATGCCGGTTGATCAGATTGGTAAAAATGGCGTTGGATCAGAATTTATTGTAGGTGAAAATAAAGAACTGGGGGATGAATAATATGAAAACATATGATTTAATCATAATCGGCGGTGGTCCTGCAGGACTTGCGGCAGCAGTCGCAGCGAAAGATAATGGAATAGATAATATATTGATTTTAGAAAGAGATAAAAGTCTCGGCGGAATTTTGCAGCAGTGTATTCATAATGGATTCGGGCTGCACACATTTAAGGAAGAACTGACAGGACCGGAGTATGCAGCACGTTTTATTGAGCAGGTAGAAGAACGCGGTATTGAATATAAATTAAATACAATGGTCATGGATATTTCTCCGGAAAAGGTAGTAACAGCTACAAACCGTGAGGATGGAATTTTGCTTCTTCAGGCAAAGGCAATTATCCTGGCAATGGGATGCAGAGAGCGTTCCAGAGGAGCTTTAAATATTCCGGGATATCGTCCGGCCGGAATTTATTCTGCCGGAACTGCACAGCATCTTGTAAATATGGAAGGGCTTATGCCGGGAAAAGAAGTTGTGATCCTTGGATCTGGAGATATCGGTCTGATTATGGCAAGACGTATGACACTTGAAGGTGCAAAGGTCAAAGTGGTCGCAGAGCTGATGCCTTATTCCGGAGGATTGAAGAGAAATATCGTACAGTGTCTGGATGACTTTGATATTCCGCTAAAGCTGAGCCATACAGTGATTGATATAGAAGGAAAGCAGCGTGTAGAAGCTGTGACGATCGCAGAAGTTGGACCGGACCGTAAGCCGATTCCGGGAACAGAGGAAAGATATACTTGTGATACTTTGCTTCTTTCCTGTGGACTCCTTCCGGAAAATGAACTTTCAAAAAGCGCAGGAGTAGAACTTTCACAGGTTACTTCAGGTCCGGTCGTAAACGATTCACTGGAAACAAGTGTGGACGGCATCTTCGCATGTGGAAATGTACTTCATGTGCATGATCTTGTGGATTTTGTATCTCAGGAGGCAGCGGCAGCAGGAAAGAACGCAGCCGCTTATATAAAGGCAGGAGAAAAGGATGTGCAGGCGGCAATGCTTCCGATTTCTCCGGAAGGTGGAGTTCGCTATACAGTACCATCCTTTGTAAGACCTTCCGAAATGGAAGAAAATCTGACTGTTCGTTTTCGTGTTGGAGATGTATTCAAGAATAAAGCGATTGCAGTGTATTTCGATGATCAGCTGATCAGCAAGAAGAAACGTCAGGTAATGGCGCCGGGTGAGATGGAGCAGGTAATCCTGAAGAAAAAGAAACTGGAAGAATACCCGGAGACAAAGAAGATTACGATTCGGATCGAGGAGGCATAAGTAAATGAATGAGAGAGAATTAATTTGTATTGGATGCCCGATGGGATGTCCGATCGTTGTAAAAATGGAAGATGGAAAGGTTATATCTGTTACGGGAAATACTTGTCCACGCGGAGATGCGTATGCAAGAAAAGAAGTAACAGATCCAACCCGTATTGTAACTACTACAGTTCGTGTCGCAGATGGAAAAGTACCAATGATCAATGTGAAAACAGAGCATGACATTCCAAAAGATAAGATTTTTGACTGTATTGCAGCGCTTCGCGGCGTAACGATCAAGGCTCCGGTTCACATTGGAGATGTTGTGCAGGAAAATGTGGCAGGTACAGGTGTAAATATTGTAGCTGCCGGAAATGTGGATGCAGTACACTAGACGAAGGGGAAGGGGATATAGTATAATTATATAACTTGCAAAACTCGCGGAGCGTGTTTCTCATAGTTTGGTTGGAACAAAGGAGAATTGAAATGAATTATAAATTTCTGGATGCGTTGGAGGTATCCCCTGTGATTGCAGCGGTAAAAGATGATGAAGGAGTAGATGCCTGTCTGAAAAGCGAAAGCCAGGTTGTATTTATTTTATATGGAGACATCTGTACAATTCCGGAGATTGTTTCTAAAGTGAAAGCAGCAGGAAAACTGGCAGTAGTACATTTAGACCTGATCCATGGACTGGCATCGAAGAATATTGCTGCAGATTTTATCAAAAAATATACGGAAGCCGACGGTGTGATCTCCACAAAACCGACGATTATCCATCGAGCGAAAGAACTTGGAATGCTCACGGTATTGCGCGTATTTTTGATTGATTCTATGGCTTATGAGAATCTGAAAACACAGGTAACGGCAGCAAAGCCGGATGTAGTAGAGGTTCTTCCGGGAATGATGCCAAAGGTGATTGGAAATATCTGCAAAGATCTTCCGGTACCTGTAATCGCCGGAGGAATGATCCGGGAGAAGGAAGATGTAATGGCACTTCTTAAGGCAGGAGTGACCAGTGTATCGTCTACGAATCCAGAAATCTGGTTTGAGTAAGCCTTTAATAGCGTTGTATTCTGGTTTGAAATCCGCTATACTTTAAGATAAAGTATAGCGGATTTTCTTAATATCTTGTGGAGGTTCTCATATGGTAAATACTTTAAAATTGCCGGTAGGAATTGATAGTTTTGAAAAAATCAGAAAGAATGGATTTTATTATGTTGATAAGACAAAGTTGATCGAGCAGTTGGTGGAAACAGGAGGAGAGGTTACTCTTTTTACGCGGCCGCGTCGTTTTGGTAAGACTTTGAATATGAGTATGCTGCGTGCTTTTTTTGAGATGGGTGCAGATGCGTCCTTATTTGAAGGACTATATATTACGAAAAATAAGGCAATCTGTGAAGAATATATGGGAAGATATCCAGTTATATTCCTATCGTTAAAGAGCGTGGAAGGGTTAGATTTTGAGGCTGCGCGATACCGGATTACAGAACTGATCGGTATCGAGGCAGAGAGGTTTGGCTTTTTAGCAGAGAGTGAATTTTTGTCAGAAAATGAGAGGGAACGATATAAGGCGATTATCGCATTGCATAATGGGATGAATGCAATGGATGAAAAAACACTGATATCAAGTCTGCAGGTTTTATCGCAATTATTGTATAAACATTTCGGACAAAAGACAGTCATCCTTATCGATGAGTACGATGTTCCATTGGACAAGGCATTTCAGAATGGTTACTATCGTGAGATGGTTTCACTGATCAGAGGATTTTTTGGAATGGCTTTAAAGACGAATAATTGTTTACAGTTTGCTGTTCTGACAGGATGCTTGCGGATAACAAAAGAGAGTATTTTCACAGGTCTTAATAATTTTAAAGTATTGTCTATTCTTGATTCCAGATCTGACGAGCAGTTTGGATTTACTGATGGTGAAGTGATGAAAATTATGAAAGACTATAATCTGGAAGCTCATTTTGAAGAGACAAAGGAATGGTATGATGGTTATCATATTGGTAATGCGGATATCTATTGTCCATGGGATGTGATAAATTATGTTGATCAGCTTAAGTATGATCCTAAGTCCGTTCCACAGGATTTCTGGTCTAATTCAAGTGGAAATGCAATCGTTCGCCGATTCATAGACAAGGCTGATGTATCGACAAAAAATGAGATAGAGCGTCTGATCGCAGGGGAGAGTATTGAGAAAGATGTATCCCCGGAGCTTACCTATGATGAAATTGATAAAAATATAGAAAATTTGTGGAGTGTGCTTTTTACAACAGGTTATCTGACACATAAGGGACGTACAGAAAGTGGAAAATATCGTCTGGTAATCCCTAACAGAGAGGTTAGAAATCTATTTGTAAAAAAGATAAAAGAATGGTTCTCAGATGTATCTAAAAATGATGGAAAGACACTGGAAGAGTTCAGCAGTGCTTTTGTGAACAAGGATACGGAAAAAATCGAGCAGATATTTGGTGATTATCTGTGGAATACCATCAGTATACGTGATACAGCAGTTGCTAAAGAAAAGAAGGAAAACTTTTATCACGGTATCCTGCTTGGACTTTTGGGATATAAGTCAAGCTGGCTTATTAAGTCGAATGCAGAGTCGGGAATTGGTTATAGTGATATTTTGGTAGAGGTTCCGGTAGACAGAACAGGAATTGTGATAGAACTTAAATATGCTGAGGATGGAGATCTAGATGCGGCATGTGAGAAAGCTTTGCAACAAATCGAGGAAAAAGATTATGTGGCAAAGCTAAAGCAGGATGGTATGAAGAATTTCATCAGATATGGAATCGCATGCTTCAAAAAAGTATGTAAAGTTGTGGTGGAGTAGTTAAAGCATTTACTTTTTCATCTTCTTTAATTTCAGCCACCCGGCATGAAGCATGTATACAACTGCAGGAATTAAGGAGAGCAGTTGTGTGTATGTATAATCTGTAGCCAGAGATACAGGTGAAAGCACCACATGGAATGCAAGAAAGAGGAAAGCTCCGGCGGTGATCAGATTACAAAGAAGATACTTCCAACCGAAGATTCCAAGCGCAGAGGCTGTCAGGAGTGCTACCAGCGATATCGTATCAAGTGAAACCGGCAAATGAATAAAATCATACTTTGCAGAAAAAAGTGTCAGGATCGCGTAAAGGAAAAGAAGCAGGTTCAATAATCCCATGATTTTGAACAATAAACTGTAAAAAGGTGTGACCGGACAATCCGGCCACAATTCCACATCAAGTTTTTCGGCAAGTTCGATCGCAGAGCGGGTGAATGTTGTGTTTGTCATTACGATGACCTTGTCACAGTCATAAAAATTCGCACCGGCATAAGCTTCTTGGACAGCTTTGTTACCAACAGGATACGTGTAGTATTTACACTGTATCCCGTATTTTTTTCTGTGTTTAAAGGCGATGATGTCAACGCCTTGATCGCCGGAACTTTTAGTAACTTCTATTTTTGAAAAATGTTTTCTTCTTAGTATGATCGCACACTGTTCTTCGAACTGATATCCATCCATGTGTTGCTGCTTCTCCTATATGCTGTCTGAAATCATTTATGTAAGAAGAATGCCGGGAGGCATTCTTCTTACATGATCAGGTAGAAATAGAATAGCATATTTCAGAAGAAAGAACAAGTGTTCTTTTTTACATTCCGTCTTTCAGTACGTTGTGATCACGCAGTACTTTTTCAATTACATTTCCTTTTACAAGCTTCAGAAGAGGCTTCTTCAGTGCGTTCAGCGGTCCAGGCAGCTGGATCTCGAGTGGAGATTTTCCGTCCATAAGTTTTACAGAGCTGTCGAGAAGCTCGCGTATATCATAGACACTTCCCCATACTTCAGGTACGCCGCGGTCTACTTTGAGAAGTCCATAGACAGCTTCCATAGCAGTACGTACAGAATACTCTGTTGTGAAAACAGTATCTCTTGGAGTTTCAGCAAACTGTCCGAGGAAAGCGAAGTTGACACATCCATCCGGGATAACATCCGGGCGGTCACCTTTTGTACGCGGCATGAAGAATGCTGTGATGTAAGGCATCATTGTCGGTACACAGATCGCGCTGTTTTCTGCCAGATCCATGATCTGATCTTCCGGAACACCAAGGTGATAGAGCCATTCTGCTGTGATTTCTTTTCCGGTACAGTCTTTCATAGGCTTCTTGATATAGTCACCAGGTACATCAGTAAATAATCCGTAAACCCAGACACATACCTTATCTTTATCCTGGTCTTTGAACTGTCCCTGACGATTGATCGTCCAGCTTAACAGCCAGCTGGAATCCTGGCAGCTGACGATACCGCCGGTTACAACATTTCCGGTGCGAGGGTCACGTTTGCAAATGTCTGTGATATAAGGAATGATCTTGTCATCCAGAGTTGTAACAGTTGCAGACTCCCAGTTTGTCTTGGAAATGTCGGAACAGAATTTTTCAGGATGTCCGAAGGATGGATCCTGACGGGCAATGTTTTTCCAAAGGTTCCATACACCGCTTGTACGGACTTCGGCATCCCCGTTTGGTGCATGATTCTGATCTCCGTAAATAGTTCCTTCTGTACAGCTTCCGTTTGTGACAAATACGAGGTCATTTTCTGTTAGGACGATACCTCTTTCCTGTCCGTTTACTTTACATTCAATTGCAGATGCAACCTTTTTGTCTCCTTCGAATTTGAATACAACATTTGTGACTTCTGTATTGAACTGGAAGTCTACGCCGGCGTCTTCGAGGTATCTCTGCATCGGAAGAATGAGGGATTCATACTGATTATATTTTGTGAATTTCAACGCACTGAAATCAGGCAGTCCGGCGATGTGGTGGATAAATCTCTGAAAATATAATTTCATTTCCAAAGCACTGTGCCAGTTTTCAAATGCAAACATTGTTCTCCAATAGAGCCAGAAAGTAGAATCAAATACTTCTTCGTCGAAAACATCTTCAATTGTCTTATCATAAAGATCTTCATCTTTTGTCATGAAGAGTTTCATGATTTCCATGCAGCCTTTCTGGCTGAGGTTGAATTTTCCGTCAGTATGAGCGTCTTTGCCACGATTTACAGTTGCACGGCAAAGGGAATAGTTCGGGTCATGTTTATTCAGCCAGTAATATTCATCAAGTACAGAAACGCCAGGTGTCTCGATAGAAGGAATACTGCGGAAGAGATCCCACAGACATTCGAAATGATTTTCCATCTCACGTCCGCCACGCATTACATAACCGCGGGAAGCATCATAGATTCCGTCACATGCACCACCGGCAATATCCATTGCTTCTAAAATGTGGATTTGGGATCCAGGCATCTGTGCATCACGAACAAGGAAACAAGCAGCTGCGAGAGAAGCAAGTCCGCTGCCTACGATATATGCATTTTTCTGATCTACACCTTCCGGTTTCTCCGGATGTGCAAATGCTTCGTAGTTTCCGTTGGAATAATAGATGCCTTTGCTGTTGCGGTCATATTTTCCGCGTTCAGTGTTACGATAGTTATCTGGAACGGAAGAATCGGCAACAGTACTCTTCTTGAAAATAGAATTACCGGATTCTGAATTGCCGGATTCTTTTTTTACCTTCTGTGCGAGATAAATTGCAGTTCCGGTTCCGGCTGCTACTGCAGAGATTACACCGAGTTTTGATTTCTTATTTGACATAATAAAACCACCTTTCTGAAAAAACGGATTCCTGTCTCGTTTTGAGATCATCTCATCATAATTACTGTAAATAACGGTTACTGTTCACTCCTGTGTCAATCACTTCGCTGATTGACACGGAGGATGCATGTTTTGGCTTGAATGCATCTCGCCCCATCGCCAAAGGCGATTTAAAATGGCGAGATGCGTTGCTGGTCGCACATCGTGTGAACAGTAACAAATAAAATTTACACACTATAACAGGCGTTCATTTAGACTTGACAAAAAGAAATGCTGTGTTAAAATAATTAAGGTAAATTCACTTAGACAATTAGAAAAGTTTATTAGATTTGAAAAGCGAAGATCGTGCACAGTAGAGACCTGTTTTCTTGCAGAGAGAGAGAATCATCGGCTGAAAGTTCTCTTAAGTTCAGATAGCAATTGAAATTCACACGTGAGCTGCATTTTTGAAAGAGAGCATCTAAAGGACAGTCAGGAGAATAGATATGTCCGGATGTTGAAGAGTAGAGAATGCCGTAGGTTGTACGTTACACAATTTAGAGTGCCTGTAGATAGGATTACAGGAATCAGGGTGGTACCGCGAGTGATTCAGACCTCGTCCCTTTTGGGATGAGGTCTTTCTTTATGAAAACGTTCGTCCCTGATAAGTGAGTTAAGAAAGGAGAAAACGATGAAAGAAAGACTGGAACAGATTAAAGCGGAAGCAGTCGCAAGAATTCAGGAGGCTGACGTTCCGGAGAAACTCAATGACGTGCGTGTAAAGTTTCTTGGTAAAAAAGGTGAACTGACAGCCGTATTAAAAGGAATGAAAGATGTTGCACCGGAGGAGCGTCCGAAGGTTGGACAGCTTGTGAATGATACAAGAGCAGCAATTGAGGAACTCTTAGAGGAATCTAAGACAAGAATGGAGAAAGCAATCCGTGAGGAGAAGCTGAAAGCAGAAGTGATCGACGTAACACTTCCATCCAAGAAGAACAGTGTTGGACACAGACATCCGAACACAATCGCGCTGGAAGAAGTAGAACGTATCTTCGTAGGTATGGGATATGAAGTTGTAGAAGGACCGGAAGTTGAGTATGATCTGTACAACTTTGAGAAGCTGAACATTCCGGCAGATCATCCGGCAAAGGATGAGCAGGATACTTTCTATATTAATAAGGATATCGTACTTCGTACACAGACATCTCCGGTACAGGCCCGTGTGATGGAGCAGGGAAAACTTCCGATTCGTATGATCGCACCGGGACGTGTATTCCGTTCTGACGAAGTAGATGCAACACATTCACCATCCTTCCATCAGATTGAGGGTCTTGTGATCGACAAGAACATTTCCTTCGCTGACCTGAAAGGAACACTTGAAGTATTCGCAAAAGAGCTGTTTGGACCGGACACAAAGACAAAATTCCGTCCACATCATTTCCCATTTACAGAGCCAAGTGCTGAGGTTGATGTAAGCTGCTTTAAGTGTGGCGGCAAGGGATGTCGTTTCTGTAAAGGATCAGGCTGGATCGAGATTCTTGGATGTGGTATGGTTCATCCACATGTTCTCGAGATGTGCGGAATTGATCCGGAAGAGTACAACGGATTTGCATTCGGTGTAGGACTTGAGCGTATCGCTCTTCTGAAATACGAGATCGACGATATGCGTTTATTATACGAGAACGACATCAGATTCCTGAAACAGTTCTAACGAGCGCAATAAAATCTTCAAGCGGCGCAGAGCCGTTGGATTTTAGAGCCGCCCCTTTGATGAAATTAAACTAAAAAAGGAGATATAAAATGGATACTTCATTATCATGGATCAAAGCGTATGTCCCGGATCTTGACGTGACAGCGCAGGAATATACAGATGCAATGACTCTGACAGGAACAAAGGTTGAAGGATTCGAGGAGCTGGATGCAGACCTTGACAAGATCGTTGTTGGTCAGATCGAGAAAATTGAGAAACACCCAGATGCGGACAAGCTGGTAGTTTGCCAGGTGAATATCGGTACAGAGGTTATACAGATCGTAACAGGTGCAAAAAATGTGTTCGAGGGAGCGAAAGTTCCTGTTGTATTAGACGGCGGACGCGTTGCAGGCGGACATGAGCCGGGACAGAGAGTTGCCGGTGGAATTAAGATCAAGAAAGGAAAACTCCGTGGAGTTCCAAGTTACGGAATGATGTGCTCTATCGAGGAACTTGGTTCTACAAAGGAGATGTATCCGGAACAGCCGGAGAATGGTATTTACATTTTCCCGGAAGATACAGAGGTTGGAGCAGATGCAGTAGAGCTTCTTGGTCTTCATGATGTTGTTTTCGAATATGAGATCACATCAAACCGTGTAGACTGCTACAGCGTAGTAGGTATCGCACGTGAGGCAGCGGCTACATTTAACAAAGAATTCAAGCCACCGGTTGTAACAGAGACAGGAAATGATGAGGATGTCAATGACTATGTAAAGGTGACTGTAGAGAATAAGGATCTGTGTTCCAGATACTGCGCAAGAGCGGTTAAGAATATTAAGATCGGACCATCACCAAAGTGGTTACAGCGCAGACTGTCATCTGTTGGAATCCGTCCGATCAACAACCTGGTTGATATTACAAACTATGTAATGGAAGAGTACGGACAGCCAATGCATGCTTATGATCTTGATACACTTGCAGGACATCAGATCGTAGTTAAGAATGCACAGGATGGAGAGAAGTTCGTTACACTGGATGGACAGGAAAGAACAATGGACAAAGATGTTCTGATGATCTGTGACGGAGAAAAGGCTGTTGGAATCGCCGGAATCATGGGAGGAGAGAATTCCATGATCACAGATAACGCGAAGACAATGCTTTTTGAGGCAGCTTGCTTTGACGGGGTGAACATCCGTAAGTCCAGTAAGCGTGTCGGACTTCGTACAGATGCTTCCGGTAAGTTTGAGAAGGGACTTGATCCGAACAATGCAATGGATGCACTGAACCGTGCCTGCCAGCTTGTAGAAGAGCTTGGAGCAGGTGAAGTTGTCGGAGGAGCAATTGACGTATACAGCAAGAAGAAAGAACCTGTACGCGTTCCATTTGATGCAGAGAAGATTAACCGTATGCTTGGAACAGACATTTCTGAGGAAGATATGATCCGATACTTCAAGAAGATCGATCTTGATTACGATGCAGAGACAAAAGAAGTGATCGCACCAACATTCCGTCATGACTTGTTCAGACTTGCTGACCTTGCAGAGGAAGTTGCAAGATTCTATGGATATGATAATATCCCGACAACACTTCCATCCGGAGAGGCTACAACAGGTAAACTCCCGTTCAAGCTTCGTATTGAGCAGGTTGCAAGTGATATCGCTGAGTTCTGTGGATTCAGCCAGGGAATGTCTTATTCCTTCGAAAGCCCGAAGGTGTTTGACAAACTTCTTCTTCCGGAGGATTCCAAGCTTCGCAATGCAATCTCAATCATGAATCCGCTTGGAGAAGACTATAGTATCATGCGTACAACATCCTTAAATGGTATGCTGACTTCTCTTGCAACAAACTACAACAGAAGAAACAAGAATGTCCGTCTGTATGAATTGGGAAATATTTATATTCCGAAGGAACTCCCACTGACAGAGCTTCCGGATGAGAGAATGCAGTTTACACTTGGAATGTATGGAGAGGGAGACTTCTTCAACATGAAAGGTGTGATTGAAGAATTCTTTGAGAAGATCGGTATGAAGGGAAGAGAAAAATACGATCCGAATGCAGGAAAGACATTCCTTCACCCGGGACGTCAGGCAAATATTATTTATGACGGAAAAGTTGTCGGATATCTCGGTGAGGTTCATCCGGAAGTTGCTGATATCTATGGAATCGGTGAGCGTGCATATGTTGCAGTTCTTGATATGCCTGAGATCATTCCATATGCTACATTTGACAGAAAATACACAGGAATTGCAAAATATCCTGCAGTGACAAGAGATATCAGTATGGTTGTTCCGAAAGAAATCCTTGTCGGACAGATTGAAGATGTGATCGAGAAGAAAGGTGGCGCTCACTTAGAGAGCTACAGCCTGTTTGATATCTATGAAGGTGCTCAGATCAAAGCCGGATTTAAGTCAGTTGCTTATTCTATCGTATTCCGTGCGAAAGATAAGACACTGGAAGAAACTGAGATCACAGCAGCAATGAACCGTATTCTTTCCGGTCTGGAAGAGCTTGGCATTGAGCTGAGAAAGTAAGAAGAGAGGGTAAGAGCATTGAAAACAAGTGATTTTTATTACGATCTTCCGGAGGAACTGATCGCACAGGATCCTCTGGAGGACCGCTCTTCCTCCCGCCTGATGATGCTTGACAAAGAGACAGGGAAGACAGAGCATCATATATTTCGTGAAATAATTGACGAACTGAATCCGGGGGACTGCCTGGTCATCAATGATACGAAGGTTATCCCGGCCAGACTGATCGGAGCGAAGGAAGAGACCGGAGCGAAGATTGAAGTGCTGCTTCTGAAACGTGGGGCAGATGATGTCTGGGAGACACTGGTAAAACCTGGGAAAAAGGCAAGACCGGGGGCAAGAATCAGTTTTGGAGATGGTCTGCTTGTAGGCGAAGTCATGGATGTAGTAGATGAAGGAAATCGTCTGATCCATTTTGAGTATGAAGGAATTTTTGAAGAGATTCTGGATCAGTTAGGACAGATGCCGCTTCCACCGTATATTACTCATCAGCTTCAGGATAAGGACAGATATAATACTGTCTATGCGGCACACTCAGGTTCTGCGGCAGCACCGACGGCCGGACTTCATTTTACGCCGGAACTTCTGGAAGAGATTCGTGCAAAAGGTGTAGAGATCGCACCGGTTACACTTCATGTCGGACTTGGAACTTTCCGTCCGGTGAAGGTAGATGATGTAGAAAAGCATCATATGCATTCTGAATTTTATATGATCAGTGATGAATCTGCACAGAAGATCAACCATGCGAAAGAAGAAGGACATCGTGTCATCTGTGTCGGAACAACAAGCTGCAGAACGATTGAATCTGCAGCGGATGAGAATGGAAGGCTGAAAGAATGTAGCGGTTGGACAGAGATTTTCATCTATCCGGGCTATCAGTTCAAGATCCTGGATGCGTTGATCACAAACTTCCATCTGCCAGAATCTACGTTGATTATGCTTGTTTCTGCACTGGCAGGAAAAGAGCATGTGATGGCAGCGTATGAGGAAGCAGTGAAAGAAAGATATCGTTTCTTCAGTTTCGGGGATGCGATGTTTATACGATAGAAAAGGAGAGCCTATGTCAGAGAATGATTTTATCATTGTAGATGAAGAAGAGACAAAAGAGGAAGACAAGAGACAGGACACTGGCAGGGAAGAAAAGAAAGAAGTAACAACTTCTACTCATTCTGAAAAAGAGGACAACGATGGATATGAGAGGGTTTGTTTCATCTGTCATCGACCGGAGAGTGTGACGGGGAAGATGGTTGAACTTCCGAATAATATCGCGGTGTGTCCGGACTGTATGCAGAGAAGCTTTGATATGATGAACAATAGTTCGATGGATCTGAGCAAGATGATGAACATTCCGGGTGTACAATTTCTGAACCTTTCCGATCTTGATAATCTGCAGCCAAAGGCACAGAAGATCAAACAGAAGAAGAAAAAACCGAAAGAGTTTAAACAGCTGGATATTAAAAATATTCCTGCGCCTCATAAGATCAAAGCCCGTCTGGATGAATATATTGTCGGACAGGAGTATGCAAAGAAAGCAATCTCTGTAGCGGTATATAATCATTATAAACGTGTGGCAACCGGAACGATGGATGAGATCGAGATAGAGAAATCGAATATGCTTATGATCGGACCGACTGGATGCGGTAAGACATATCTGGTTAAGACACTGGCGAAGCTTCTGGATGTGCCGCTGGCGATCACAGATGCGACATCTCTTACAGAAGCAGGCTACATCGGTGATGATATTGAAAGTGTTGTTTCCAAGTTGCTTGCTGCTGCGGATAATGATGTTGAACGTGCAGAGCAGGGAATTATTTTCATTGACGAGATCGATAAGATCGCCAAGAAGAAGACTTCCAGTCAGAGAGATGTGAGTGGTGAATCTGTTCAGCAGGGAATGCTCAAGCTCTTAGAAGGCAGTGAAGTTGAGGTTCCGGTGGGAGCAAACAGCAAGAATGCCATGGTTCCGCTGACAACAGTGAATACGAAAAATATTCTGTTTATCTGTGGCGGTGCGTTCCCGGATCTGGAAGAGATCATCAAAGAGCGTCTGCAGAAAAAGACTTCTATGGGATTCAACGCAGAATTGAAAGATACGGTAGAGCATGATGAAAACCTGCTCTCTAAGGTGACAATTGAAGATCTGAGAAAGTTCGGTATGATTCCGGAGTTCTTAGGACGTCTCCCGATTGTGTTTACCTTAAAGGGACTCGACAAAGAGATGCTTGTCAAGATCTTAAAAGAGCCGAAAAATGCAATTTTAAAACAGTATCAGAAGCTGCTGGCATTAGATGAAGTGAAGCTTGAGTTTGATGACAGCGCATTGGAAGCAATCGCAGAGAAGGCAATGGAGAAAGATACCGGTGCAAGAGCACTGCGTGCGATCATTGAGGAATTTATGCTGGATATTATGTATGAGATTCCGAAAGATGATAATATTGGAGAAGTAACAATTACAAGAGCTTATATAGAAGGTACCGGCGGACCGGTTATTCAGTTGAGAGGCCAGGCAGTACCGAGGTTAGATGGATAAATTGAGATTTTAGAAAGAGAAGTTTTGTTCAAAAATCTGAAAACTGATTGGGGAATTAGTTTAAAAAAATCACAAAAAGGAAGAGAGAAAAATGGACACATACAGATACTTACTGGACTTAGCAATTATTCTTATATCTACAAAATTACTTGGACTGTTAACAAGACGAGTACAGATGCCACAGGTTGTTGGTGCGCTTTTGGCAGGATTGATCCTCGGACCCGCAGGATTTGGAATTCTGGCAGAGACTTCGTTTATCCATGAAGTTGCAGAAATCGGAGTTATCGTTCTGATGTTCACTGCAGGTATGGAGACGGATATCAAAGAGCTGAAAGCAAGTGGAAAAGCTTCTTTTATTATTGCTCTTTGTGGTGTGATCGTTCCACTGATCGGAGGTTATGGTGTCTCCTGGTTCTTTAACCGGCCAAACATGGCAGGAAGTAACCTGTCATCCCCTGTAGTTCTTCAGAATGTCTTTATCGGAGTTGTACTTACAGCAACGTCTGTAAGTATTACAGTAGAGACATTGAAAGAATTAGGAGCATTGAAGAGCCGTTCAGGAAATGCAATCCTTGGTGCTGCGATCATTGATGATGTTCTCGGTATTATCGCACTGACAATCGTTACAAGTCTTGCAGATGATTCTGTAAAGCTTGGAATGGTTCTGATCAAGATTGTTGGATTCTTCGCATTTTCAGGTGTTGTCGGATTCATTTTCTATAAGGTATATAAGAAATGGGTTGACGGAGCTGAGAAGGAACTGCATCGTCATACGATCATTGCATTTGTATTCTGCCTGCTTATGGCATTTATCGCAGAAGAAGTTTTCGGTGTTGCAGATATTACAGGTGCATATATCGCTGGATTAATTATTTCCAACGTACAGAGATCTACTTATCTGGAGTCTAAGTTTGATACACTGTCTTATCTGCTTTTATCACCGGTATTCTTTGCAAGTATCGGTCTGAAGGTAAAACTTCCGCAGATGTCAGTATCTATCATTATGTTTGCAGTTGTTCTTACAATTGTTGCAGTTTTGACAAAGGTAGTCGGCTGTGGGCTTGGTGCAAAGATTTGTGGTTACAAGAATTATCAGGCGAAACGAATCGGAGTCGGAATGATCTCCCGTGGTGAGGTTGCCCTGATCGTAGCAAGCAAAGGTTCCGCACTCGGACTTATGAGTTCTTCCATTCTGGGACCGGTTATCGTAGTGGTTGTTATTACAACAGTTATCACACCGATTCTTCTGAAAGTGGTATTCGCTCCTGGAACAGGACCGTCAACACAGGTAGAAGATGCTAAGAAGGTTACAAGCTACTATGAGAATCGAGAAGATAACAGATAGAACAAAAGGGAAAAGAATCGATAAAAGATATTGTAGAAACGTTGAGGTCATGGGACAGTTAGAGCTGTCTCATGACCTCAAATGTGTTATAGAGGTTTAATTGTCCGTATCCCCATTCACGGTTAGGGTATTCCATACTGTCCGGCCGGATGGCGCCAAGAACCAGAAGGCTTTTGATCTGGAATACGTCGATGCCTGGCATTTTGCGCTCGTAGAGCTGCCATTCCAACATAAGTGCGACTGCCCCGGCGGTGATAGCGGTTGCGGCGCAGGAGCCGCTGCGCACAGCAAAACGGCCTCCTGGAAGAGCTCCTTTGATATTGATCCCGGGAGCAGTGATGGAAGGATTCTCGAAGCTTGTTCTTGTATAGCCGCGTCCGGATGCCTGGGCGACTGCACCATTGCTGCCATCGTAATAAGAGACCGTCAGGGGACTAGGGGCATTGGCCGGGTTTGTAAGCGTGGTGTAAGGATCTGATTCAAGGAAATAGACTTCTCCGTCTAAAAATTCTGTGACAGGAAGCCAGATATGGAAATCACCATTGATCAGGCGGGTTGGTTCTACAATGATTTTCCAGATGCCTTCTGCCGGGGTACGGAAGCGGAAGAAGATGAGTTCGGAGTTTGCTTTTTCGACCAGCAGCCGGTAGTCGACAGAGACGCGGGTCTTTTCGAAGAGAAAATCAATGTCTGCGCTTGCGCCTACATGAAATGGAATTTTAGATGTATTTTCCCCGGACGGTGAAATAATTGAAATGGAGAAAAGATTGGGGATCAGTACCCAAAGTTCCAAAGTGAATCCGGATACATTTTCACCAACTCGGATTTCTACAGTTTTACGGTCATTTTCGGACTGGATCGTATTGAAATAATGATGACGTTTGTCTGCTTCATTTCCCGTGCCGACCACAGCAATCCGGTCTGGCATCAGACTATAGCTGCCAAGCAATGCGGGAAGCGGAAGCGTACCGACATGACCACCAAGATTAGAGCCTATAGTGATACACATGACAAGCGGAAGTCCCAGTTCATCTGCCAGATCATTCAGATATTTTAATCCAAGGATCAGATCTGTTTCCTGATAGCAGACGGCTGTTTCCTGGATGCAGTAATAATCCCGCAGATATTGTTTCGCCTGTTTTAGTTTGACAACAGCGAGAGTGGCTTCCGGAGCGGCTCCCAGAAACTGTTCGTCTGCGTCAGCATTTCCGGCAGCGAGACTGGCAATATAAGTTCCATGTCCGTCGGTATCGACAGAAGGGACATGTGACAGTGGGGAATCAGAAGAAAGTGCCAGATCAATCTGTTCCTTACGGTATTCACTTCCGTAGAAAAAGTCCCTGGGTGGAGTTCCGCTTTGGATGGTCTGATCCCAAAGTGCCGCAATTCGCGTGGTACCGTCCAGATTGCGGAAAACTTTGTTTTGATAGTCAATCCCACTGTCAAGAAATCCAATCAGAACTCCTTTTCCTTTTAATTGAAGTGCCGGATAGTTCTGTACAGGAAGGATGCCGGTCTGGTTCAATGTTTCCATAGCGACAGGAGCAAAACAATTCGGAATGGAATTATAAGAAAAACGTACGAGAGAGATTGGTTCTACAAGTTCTTTAGAAAAGTAAATACACTGATATCCAAGCCCGGCATCCTGGATACAGGGATCTTCTTTCAGAAGTTCATTGAACAGTGGAGTGCGCAGCGGATTACTGATGAAGTCGCGCGTATCTTCGGAGAGAATCTGTTCCCGGCAGGTTTCAAGATCATTCATAAGATGACTCCTGAGTTGAGTTGTAGAAAGGATATGCAAGAAGGATTCTATTTATGAAATTAGTCTAAAAATAATAGAAAATGACTTCAAAAACTGAAAGAATACGATATAATAAGACCAAGAGAAATTGTAGATCACCTTTCTGGTGGTTGAGATGATACAGCAATGATAAGAAGGGAGATTTCAGTATGAAAGATTTTTTTGAAGATTTGGGAAAACGTCTGAGTGAGACAGCAGAGGCAGTGACAGCAAAGGCAGGAGATGCGATTGAGATACAGAAATTAAAAGCGCAGATCAGAGAGCTTGCAAGAGGAAATGCAGAAGATCTGATGGAACTTGGTCAGAGTATTTATGACAGATTTGAGAATGGAGAAGAACTGGATGAGGCTTCCAAGGGACTGTGTGAGGCAATTGCAAGCCGCAAGGAAAGCATAGAAGAGTATGAGAATAAGATTGAAGGGCTCAAAGGTGCGTGTGAGTGTACACGGTGTGGCAAGATGGTTGCGAAAGATATGGCATTCTGCCCATACTGCGGATCACCTGTAACAGAGGAAGAAGACATCTTTGAAGCGGATGATCTGGCTCAGGAAGTAAGAGAAGAGGCAGAGGAAGCAGAAGAGATCGTTGCAGAGGCTGCGGAAGCAACAGTTGAGGCAGTTACTGAGGCGGCAGAAGAAGCAGTGGATGCAGTAGAAGAGTCTGTGAAGGAAGAGACAGAAGAATAGTTTCAAGGAATTAAGGGAGAATGGAACGTGAAGGTTGTTATATTAAGTTTTACACAGGCAGGAACAAGACTTGGTGAGAGAATTGGAAGTCAGTTCCGGAACGAAGGGATTACGTGTCAGAACTATGCACCTGCCGGATATACATTCGCTGAAGTTCTTCCGTTTCCGGACAATCCAAAAGAACTGATCAGGGAAGGATGGGGAGAGACATCCTTCCTTTTTATTGGTGCAGTTGGAATCGCAGTGAGATATATTGCGCCTTATGTAAAGGATAAATTCACTGATTCAGCGGTCGTAGTCATGGATGAAAAAGCAGGGTATGTGATCCCACTGCTGTCAGGACATCTCGGGGGTGCGGTAGAACTTTCCAATCAGCTTGCAGTATGGACCGGTGCAGTTCCGGTACAGACAACAGCGACAGATGTTCAGGGAAAATTTGCAGTAGATGTTTTTGCAAAGAAGAATCACCTGTATCTTACAGAGCGCGAAGCAGCGAAGCAGATATCAGCAGCAGTGCTGGATGGAAAGCAGGTTGGTCTGTGGATCGGTGAAGGTCTGGGATTTGAACAGGAAGATTTTCAGAAAAGCTGTTTAAAAGAACTTATACTTTGTGGTTCAAAGGAAGAATTATACTCCTTTGCAGAGGAACATCCTGTGATCGTGATCACAAAGACCGCGGGAGAAGGGAGAAAGTTCGTGGAATCCCTAGCGGGCTCTCTGTTGGGAGATGTCAGGGATAACGTATGTGGATGTGAGAGTAAGCATTGCATTCTCCTTTTGTACCCAATCAATATCACAGCAGGAGTAGGCTGCAGAAAACAGATTTCAAAAGAACTTTTTGAAAAGGGGCTGAACGATGTTCTGGAAGGGTATGGACTTGAACCAATGCAGTTAAAACAGCTTGCATCGATAGATCTCAAGAAAGAAGAACCTGCGATTTTGTCCTATGCGCAGAAATATAAAGTACTGTTTGTAACCTATCCGGCAGAAAAGTTACAGAAGATTATAGAGGTATCAGCCACATCACGGTTTGTGAAACAGGTGACGGGCGTTGACAATGTATGTGAGAGAGCTGCACGGACAGCAGATGCAGACGGAGAACTGTTGTGTCCCAAGTGCATAAGAGAGCAGATGACGGTAGCATTGACAGAGACAGAAGTAACACTTCGATTTTAAAACGAAAGAAAGTTCCAGAATCTTCCGACATTCTGGAACTTTTTTCTACTAAAGTATATGCTCTTTTGACTGGAGTGCGTCATATCCAGTCTCGCGGGTGCGAATCTTCATGGCACTCCGGATCTCATAGCTGAAGATCTTACCATCACCGACTTCACCGGTATAGGCAGCTTTCTGGATTGCTTCGATTGTTTTCTTCTCCCATTCTTCGGAAGAGACAACAATTTCAAACTTGATCTTCGGCTGCATGAAAATTTCAATCTCGGAACCACGGACAATCTCTTTATAACCTCGCTGCGCACCACATCCCATGACCTGGGAGACAGTGATACCATTGACTTCTATTTCATTTAAGGCAGCCTTGACGTCTTCGAATTTCTCTTCCCGGACGATGGCCTCTACTTTAATCATCATTTTAAAAATCCTCCTGTATTAATGGATATATATAAATTTGGACAGAACATGTTAATCAAATCCGTTAAAGGACGGATATGCATTCTCACCATGCTGGGAGATATCCAGTCCAAGAGCCTCTTCCTTCTGATCTACGCGCAGTGGAGTGAAGATACGGATGATTCCAATGCAGATCAGAGTACCGACAACTGCAACAGCCGCAGTGATGATAATGCTTAATACCTGTGCAACGAAGAGATGAATATTACCGAAGACAAGTCCATCCCATCTTGCAACAGAGTTAATGGAAGTTTTCGCAAAAAGTCCGGTGGCGATTCCACCCCACACACCGCCGATTCCATGGCAGCCAAATGCGTCCAGTGCATCATCTATTTTCAGTTTATGCTTAATGAAGTTCATTGTAAAGTAGCAGATCGGGCTGACCAGTGCACCGATGATATAGGAAGACCAGATCGGAACAAATCCAGCACCAGGTGTAATAGCAACCAGTCCGACAACCAGTCCGGTAGAAGCACCGACCAGAGTAGGCTTCCCGTCTTTGATCACATCGATCAGCATCCAGGATACGAGAGCAGCTGCGGAAGAAATTGCACTTGTCATAAATGCATGGGCTGCAAGTCCATCTGCCGCCAGGGCACTTCCTGCATTGAATCCAAACCATCCGAACCAGAGCAGGGAAGCTCCAAGCACAACAAAAGGAATATTATGGATACGGTAAGATGTTTTTTCGTATCCTTTTCTTCTGCCAAGATATGTTGCGAGAACCAGGGCGCTGACACCGGAACTGATGTGTACCACATTTCCGCCTGCAAAGTCAACGGAGCCGATTGCTGCAAGGAATCCTCCCTCTCCCCAGACCATATGAGCCATCGGATAGTAAACAAGGAAAGACCACAGTGCAATAAATGCAAATAATGCCTTAAATCTCATCCTTCCGACTACAGCACCGGTGATCAGTGCCGGAGTAATCATGGCAAACATCATCTGGAATGCAGCAAATACAAGATGCGGAATGGTATCCGCATACGGACCGGCTTCCCAGCCAACATCATTTAAAAAAGCCCAGCGGAAATCTCCGATAATTCCGGCGTGGTTTCCGCCAAAAGAAAGAGAATAGCCAAACATGGTCCAAAGAAGAACAGATAGTCCCATGATCGCAACGCAGGCCATCATTGTGTTACATACATTTTTTCTTCGCACAAGACCGCCATAGAAGAAGGCAAGTCCCGGTGTCATAAAGAAGACAAGCGCAGTGCAGATCATCATAAAAGCAGTGTTTCCGGTGTTCATTTTCTAAATCCTCCCAATTCATCTGATAATGCAAAAAAGACGCCTGATAGAAAGGCAATCTCTTACCTTTCTGTCAGACGTCTTTGTCTTGCATATTAAGATATCACGGCTTTTGGAAAAATGCAAGAGAAAATTTTGTGGTTGCCGGTCGCACACAGTATGAACAGTAAGTAACTTATGCGGAACAAGTTGAAGAAAACGTGTTTTTGCTTTATAATCAGTGACAGAGTAAAAAGAAAGGGTTCGATGGATGATTATGAAAGAGCATACGCATTTCCGTGAGGACGGAACAGAATATACCCACGTGCATCATAACGGAGATGGGGTGGCAGAGTCACATGTACATCATCACGATCATGGTGGCACAGGACATGTTCACCGTCATGTACACAGTGCAGAAGAAAAGAAGAAGGTAATGAATCGTTTATCCAGAGCAATCGGACATCTTGAGGCAGTGAAGCGAATGGTGGAGCGCGATGAAGATTGCAGTGAAGTACTGATCCAGCTTGCGGCAGTTCGTTCTGCAATCAATAATACAGGAAAAGTGATTTTGAAGAATCATCTGGATCATTGTATTGTGGAAGCTATTGAGCAGAATGATATGGAGACAATCCGTGCTCTTGACGAGGCAATCGATAAGTTTATTAAATAAATGTAAATGTGGGTGATTTGATGAAGAAAAATATTCTTATTTTTGCCGGTACGACAGAGGGACGACAGCTGGCAGAATACGCCGTTAAAGAAGGAATTCCCTGTATCGTAAGTGCTGCGACAGAATATGGGGAAGAACTATTGGAAAATGATCTGCAGTTGCGAAAAGAGAAGCATAAGAAATCAGAACTTCGAGTGATCCACGGACGTATGGATCAGCAGGAGATGGAAGCATTCTTTGAAAAAGAGCAGGTGGGGCTTGTCATAGATGCGACGCATCCGTTTGCAGTTATAGTGACGGAAAATATACAGCGGGCATGTAAAAACAGCGGAATAGAGTATTTACGATGTTTAAGAGATTTTTTGACAGAAGCAAAGGCAGTCAGGTCAGAAAAGTTTGCTTGTGAAAGAACAAATGCGATTACTAAGAGTGACAGTTCTGTAGTCTGTGTGAATAGCGTGGAAGAGGCCGTGGACTATCTCGAGCAGACGCAGGGAAATATACTGATAACAACAGGCAGTAAAGAACTGGATAAATATACTCGTTTGACAAATTATAAAGAGCGGTGCTATGCAAGAGTACTTTCCGTACTTCCTTCAGTGATGCAGAGCATAGATCTCGGATTTTCAGGGAAGCATCTGATTGCAATGCAGGGTCCGTTTTCCAGGGAAATGAATCTTGCACTTCTTCATCAGACAGAGGCAAAATATTTCGTGACAAAAGAATCCGGAAAGAATGGAGGATTTGCAGAAAAGCTTGAAGCAGCAGAGCAGGCAGGTGCAGTTCTTCTCGTAATTGGAAGGCCGATAGAAGAAGGCTTGTCGGTAGAGGAAGCAGAACAGGAGATGAGAAAATGGAACAGGGATTGATACACATTTATTGTGGAGATGGAAAAGGGAAAACATCAGCGGCAATCGGACTTGTAGTCCGTGCTGCAGGAAGTGGACTTAAGGTTTTATTTACCCGGTTTTTAAAAAATGAATCTTCCGGAGAACTGGCGATTCTCGATGATATTTCTCAGATTAAAGTACTTCATCTTGAAAAGTCTTATGGCTTTTTTAAAAATCTTTCCGAAGAGAAAAAGCAGGAAGTAAGGGAAACTTACTTGCAGCTTTGGAGAGCGATTGAACTGGAGATTCTTACCGGAAGATATGATGTGCTTGTGATCGATGAGTTTATGGCGGCTTATAGGTATGATCTCATCCCGAAGGAAGAAGCGATCGAGTTCCTGGAGAAGAAACCAAAAGAACTGGAGATTGTATTGACTGGACGAAATCCGGATGAAAAACTTATTGAACTTGCAGATTATGTGTCAGAAATCAAGAAAGTGAAGCATCCGTTTGATCAGGGAATCTACGCGAGAAAAGGGATTGAATATTGATGAAGGAAATCGGAAGAACAAGATCGGGACTTCAGATGGGATATACGACAGGAAGCTGTGCGGCAGCGGCGGCAAAAGCGGCAGCAGAGATGTTATTGTCGGGAGAAGAGATTCGCCAGGTGAGACTGTTGACGCCGAAGGGGATTGAACTGTATCTTGAGTTGGAAGAGATCATGCGTAAGAAGTCAGAAGTTTCATGTGCAGTGCGAAAATACAGTGGAGACGATCCGGATGTGACGAATGGAATACTTGTTTATGCAACAGTTCAAAAGGTAGAGAAGAAGAGTAAAATAAATTCGGAGAATAGTGTGGATCTTTCTGAGAAAATCAATCTGGATGGTGGTATAGGAATCGGCCGTGTAACGAAGCCTGGACTGGAACAGAAAATCGGTCAGGCAGCAATCAACAAAGTACCGCGGAGAATGATCTGTGAAGCAGTGGAAGAAGTTTGCAGGAAGTATGAATATACAGGAAATCTGCAAGTCCGCCTATCCGTGCCGGAAGGGGCAGAGGTTGCAAAGAAGACATTTAATCCAAGACTGGGGATTGAGGGAGGAATCTCAATCTTAGGAACAACAGGTATCGTGGAACCAATGAGTGAGAAGGCACTGACGGATACGATTTATCTGGAAATGAAGATGCTCAAAGAAAATGGAACAGATTGGTGTTATGTTGTCCCGGGAAATTATGGGATGGACTTCTTACGGAAAAAGCTGCATGTGGACACCGCACTTTCAGTAAAATGCAGTAATTATGTCGGTGAGACAATTGAGGATGCAAAGCTTCTTGGAATGAAAGGTATTCTCTTGATCGGGCATATTGGTAAGTTTATCAAGCTGGCCGCAGGAGTGATGAATACGCATTCCAGACAGGCAGATTGTCGAATGGAAGTACTTGGTGCGCATGCAGCAATGAATGGTGCAGATGCAGCAGTTGTGCGGGAAATCATGGATTGTATCAATACAACGGAAGCAATGGAAATACTGCGCAGGGAGAAGTTGATTGAGCCGGTGATGGAAAGTGTGATGAAACGGATTGAATTCTTCTTGAAGAACAGAGCAGGAGAAGAATTGGAAATCGGTGTGATTTTATTTTCAACAGAGGATGGAATTCTTGGAAAGTCAGAAAATGCGGATGAGTTGTTAAAGAAGATACAGGAGAATAGATGAAACAAGCAGGAAAATTTTATGGAATCGGAGTGGGACCGGGAGATCCGGAACTGATGACATTAAAAGCAGTTCGAAAGATCAGGGAATGTGATGTAATAGTACTTCCGGTTTCAAATAGAGAATTGACAGAGCCGCTACTGCTAGAACAAAATGAGATGGAAAACAGAGCAGCAGGATATTTAGAAAGCTGTACAGCTTACCAGATTGCAGTGCAGACAGTTTCAGAGCTTAAGGAAAAGCAGATTCTCTTTCTCCCAATGCCAATGATCAAAGATAAGGAAAAGCTGAGAAAGATTCATGCACGGGGAGCAGAAGTGATAGAGCAGCTTCTTGAGAAAGGATGGAATCTGGCATTCCTGACGCTGGGAGATCCAACGGTTTATTCTACATGTATGTATATAGAGCAGATGATTGAACAGGATGGTTATCAGGTTGAGACAGTTTCAGGAATCCCATCTTTTTGTGCAGCAGCTGCAAGACTGAATCAGCCACTTGGAGAGCAGGAAGAGCAGATTCATATTTTACCGGGCTCTTATGAGGCAGGAGAAGGTCTGCAGTTATCGGGAACAAAGATTCTGATGAAGACCGGGAAAAAGATGGGACAGATAAAAGAGTTTTTACAGGGGAGCAGTCAGGATATCTGTCTTGTAGAAAACTGTGGAATGGACGACGAACGTATTGTCCGGTCAGTGGAAGAGATTTCAGAAGATGCGGGATACTATTCCCTTCTAATTGTAAAAGACAGGAAAAGATAGAAAAGGCAGGAAGAATTATGATTACATTTGTAGGAGCAGGTCCGGGAGCAGAAGATCTGATTACAGTACGCGGACAAAGACTTTTGAAAGAAGCAGACATCGTGATCTATGCGGGTTCTCTTGTGAACCCAGGATTACTGAAGCTGTGTAAAGAAGAATGTGAGATATATAACAGTGCGAAGATGACATTGGAAGAAGTGTTAGAAGTGATGGTGAAGGGCCATGGGGACGGAAAAGAAATCGTACGTCTGCATACCGGAGACCCTTGCCTTTATGGTGCCATCCGGGAGCAGATGGATGAGCTGAAGAAACTCGAGATACCATATGAAGATTGTCCGGGAGTCAGTTCATTTTGCGGAGCTGCGGCAGCACTGGAAGCAGAGTATACATTGCCGGGAATCTCTCAGTCTGTTGTGATTACGAGAATGGCTGGAAGGACACCGGTACCGGAGAAAGAGTCCGTCAGAAGCTTTGCGGCACATCAGGCGACGATGGTTTTATTTTTGAGTACAGGACTGTTAAAAGAACTTTCAGCAGAATTGATGGAAGGTGGATACAGCGAAGATACGCCGGCAGCTATTGTTTATAAAGCGACCTGGCCGGAACAGAAAGTGCTTCGCTGCACAGTTGGAACGCTGGAGCAGACAGCGAAAGAAGCAAACGTTACAAAGACTGCTCTTATCGTAGTCGGAGAAGTTCTCGATGGAACTTATGAACGGTCAAAGCTTTATGATCCAACATTTACAACAGAATTCAGACAAGCCTCCTGTTCTAAGAAAGATTCAGGACAAAATGGAGATGACCAGAACATAGAGAAAAGATAGGAAACAGAGGAATAGATGAAATGAGTACAGTATATGTAGTAGGACTCGGACCGGGAGCAGAAGAGCAGATGACAGTGCGTGCACAGAAAGTATTGGAGCATTGCCCTGTTTTGATTGGTTACAATGTTTATATTGATCTTGTGAAAGAGCAGTTTCCTGATAAGATATTTTTGAGCACTCCGATGCGGAAAGAACCGGAACGCTGCAGAATGGCTTTTGAAGAAGCAGAAAAAGGTCAGGACGTTGCAATGATCTGTAGCGGAGATGCCGGAGTGTATGGAATGGCAGGATTGATCTTCGAGATAGGAAAAGAATACCCTTCCATCCAGATTGAAGTTGTTCCGGGAATTACAGCGGCATCCGGCGGGGCAGCAGTTCTTGGAGCACCGCTCATGCATGATTTCGCAGTGATCAGCTTAAGTGATCTTCTGACGCCGTGGGAGACGATTGAGAAGCGTCTGCATGCGGCAGGAATGGCTGATTTTGTCATCTGCCTTTACAATCCGTCAAGTAAGAAGCGCGCAGATTATCTGCAGAAAGCCTGTGATATACTGCTTCAGTACAGAGATGTGGGAAATATCTGCGGTTATGTGAAGAATATCGGACGTGAAGGAGAATCTTATCGGATTCTGTCGCTGAAAGAACTTAGAGATACGAAGGTAGATATGTTTACAACAGTGTTTATTGGAAATTCAAGGACGATGGAACTGAATGGGCGGATGGTGACGCCGAGGGGGTATAAACTTTAACATAATATAGCAAAAATTATCTTGTTTTTTTGTGAAGCATAGAATATAATAAACCACACAATGCGTGAGGTAGAATGTATGAATGATATAAGAAGTATAAGAGAAGAAACTGGATTGTCAAGAAAAGCTTTTTCTGATAAATATCAAATTCCATTACGAACGATGGAAGAATGGGAATCTGGGAGGCGAACACCACCAGAATATGTTTCAAGGATGCTAAAGTATTATGTTTCTATTAAACAGCTGAATGAACAACGAGATAAAAAAATAAATATTGTGGAAGACGCAACAGGACATAAGATTGTAATAGTAAATGATATTCGATTTAAAGGAAAAAGAAATATTGATTGGAAAGAGGTAAAGGAGTATTTGAAAGAATATGTAGGAACAAACTATAGTATTCAGGAATCCTCAGAACAAGTTTATATTGGAAATAAATTTCCAGAAGAATTTACAGAATCGGAAAGTAGAAAAGCATTAAAAGGAGCTAATGCAAAAGCAAAAGCTAATTCAGCAACTATAATCCCAGGTTTGATACAGATTGCAACTAATCCTATATATGAAGAGAATAGAAAAGAAAAGCATGAAAAAGATGCAAAATATGGGTGGTATAAGTATGAAGTCAGATTTGCATTGCCAGTATATGAAGACGAAGTGCTGGTAAAATATAATATATATCGTGCAAAAATGCTTATAAACCATGCAGAAAATGATAAGAAGTATCTGTATGATTTAATTTCAATAAAAAAAGAAACGAGCAA
>OLGZ01000144.1_pt1 | contig 68321 bp, 52 predicted proteins | sample 1605981 | NCBI WGS metagenome assembly OLGZ01 (sample SAMN03283291) | human gut metagenome | biome: human-associated habitat; material: feces | host: Homo sapiens | place: Peru | collected 2012
TGAAATTTTATTTGGCGGATACGCCACACCGACGAAATGCGTAGCATTTTGGAGGGTGGCTCTGAACAGTTACGATATTTTGAAGAAAAATAACAGTGGGAGGAAGAGATATATGACATTTTATCAGGAGTTACAGCTCAGTTCAGTTGCATCTAAGCAGCTGATCAAAGCGACAGAAGACAAGAAGGAAAGGCGCAGGCATATTCTTATTTATAATTTCAAAGTCTATCTTGTAATGGCGTTTTGTGTGGCAGTGGTTTCCTTATACAGTCATTTCACAGGAAATAATAACAGCGTAGTAGGCGTTACAGTGCTTCTTGCGGTACTTGTTCTTCGACAGGCGGATTTTGGAATTCGTACAACGCACGGATTGGCTTCAATTGTCGGAATCTTTGGGATATTGATTGCAGGACCGAAGCTTTCGAATATGGTGTCACCGGTTCCGGCATTTTTTATTAATGTAGTTTGCATTTTGCTTCTTATGATCTTAGGATGTCACAATGTAATTATGTATAATCATTCTACATTTGTTCTTGGATATCTTCTGCTTCAGGGATATGATGTGACAGGAACGGAGTATATGTATCGTGTGATCGGTCTTCTAGTCGGAATGGCATTGTGTATGGCAATTTTCTATAAGAATCAGAAGAACAGACCATATAGAAGATCATTTCTTGATTTGTTCCGCGAGTTTAATATTAATTCTGCAAGAAACAGATGGTACATTCGTCTTTCCCTGGTTGTTTCCAGTGCAATGTTATTCATGTCACTGCTCGGACTTCCGAGAGCAATGTGGGCGGGCATCGCAAGCATGTCTGTTTGTCTTCCATTCCCGGATGACTGCAAAGAGCGGGCAGGAAAGAGAGCTGCATTTAATATAGTAGGTTGTCTGTTATTCGTTATTCTGTATTTGGTACTTCCGGAGTCAATGTACCCATACATCGGAATGATCGGAGGAATCGGAGTTGGGTATTCCGCAGGGTATGCATGGCAGACAGCATTTAATACATTTGGAGCATTATCGATCGCATCCGGTTTGTTCGGAATGCCGTATGCGGTAGCGCTTCGTATCGGGGCAAATGTATTCGGTGCGGCATATACAATGGCTTGCAATAAGATTCTGCCAGGACTGGCAGCAGTGTTTGAGCAGAGAAGAGCGCAGGTCAGTGAATAAAAAGTCAAAACATGAAAATGGAGTGAGAATTGAGGTGATGTGATTCACCTCAGAATCTCACTCCATTTTTCATACAAACGATCCAGTGACCACGCGGCATTTGCCGGGCTGGTAGAAGGAAGTACAAGAATGTCTCTTCCGGTCAGCGGCTGCTGATATTTCTTATAAAGAGTTCCGGCTTTATTTCCATTTGCATAAATCTGTCGAATCTGACAATGATTTAAAATCTGATTCAGATCGGTCGGCGTTACATTTCTGATACTGCTGTCGCTGGAGCCTTTGATATCACAGCTTTGAATGACATCCCAGATGGCGATATGGTGGCGGAGCAGCATGGAAGTTTTCTCCTCAATTGTCTGTGGAGTTTCTTCTTCGCAGAGTTTCGCCAATAATTTCCAGAATCGGTTCTGCTTATGTCCGTAGTAGAAATTATTTTCTCGCGATTTTACAGAAGGGAGAGTTCCAAGAATCAGAATCTCGGAGTCTTCATTATAGATTGGTTCAAAGGAGTGGGTAATGTGTTCATATTCCATGGTTGTGCTCACTTTCTGATAGTTTGGAGTAAATTTTATAACAAGTATAGTGTCTTGAGGAGATTGTGTCAATGATACTGTTTGCGACAAGGCGTAACTTCGCATTTACACAAAGGTTGCTTTTACCTGCGTAATGGATTATACTAGTCTGACAGGGAATTTTGAAACGGAGGATTTTACAATGAAAATTGCAGTAACTTATGACAACGGAAATATTTTCCAGCATTTTGGAAAGACAGAGACTTTCAAAGTGTACGAAGTGGAAGATAATAAGGTAGTTTCCAGTGAAGTGATCGGTTCTAATGGGGAAGGACACGGAGCACTGGCAGGACTGCTTGCAGGACAGAATGTAGATGTTCTGATCTGCGGAGGAATCGGTGGCGGAGCTCAGACAGCACTTGCAGAGGCTGGTGTTGAATTGTGTTCAGGTGCTCAGGGAGATGCAGATCAGGCAGTAGAAGCATACCTGAAAGGCGAACTTACATCCAAAGGAGCTACATGTGATCATCATCACCATGAGGAAGGACATTCCTGTGGAGATCATGAAGAGGGACATTCTTGTGGAAGCAGCTGCGGTGGCGGATGCGGATCACACACTACAATGGAAGGAAAGAATGTTGGAAAGAAATGTCGTACACATTATAAAGGAACATTCAATGACGGAACTCAGTTTGATTCTTCTTATGATCGTGGAGAGCCGCTTGAGTTCATATGTGGTGTAGGACAGATGATCAAAGGATTTGATGCAGCAGTAGCTGATATGGAAGTTGGTCAGGTAGTGGACATCCATCTGATGCCGGAAGAAGCTTATGGAATGCCGAATCCGGAAGCTATCTTCACAGTAGAGATCGCAGAACTTCCGGGATCTGAAGATCTCGAAGTAGGACAGCAGGTTTACCTGTCCAATCAGTACGGACAGCCATTCCCGGTAAAGGTAACAGCTAAGGAAGAGACAACGATCACTTTCGATGCAAACCACGAGATGGCAGGAAAAGAACTGAACTTCAAGATTGAGCTTGTATCAGTAGAATAAAAAGTGAATAGAAGTAATTAGAAACTCCAGTAAGAAGTATTTAATAAGAAGTATCTAATAAGAAACATAGAGAGAAGCCAGTGCTTCAACGATTGAGAAATCGTGAAGTACTGGCTTCTCTTTTTAAGTGCAGGTAAATATTTAAATTGCTACGGATTTACACTATCACTCACAATTTTTCCATCCATAATGCGAACAACGCGGTCTACCTGATTGGCAATTTCATCATCATGTGTAATGATAATAACTGTTCTTCCAGACTCATGAAGGTCTTTGAGAATATTCATAATCTCGATAGTCGACTTACTGTCCAGGTTACCGGTCGGCTCATCGGCAAGGATGATCGGTGGCTGTGCGGCAATTGCTCTGGCTACTGCAACACGCTGCTGCTGTCCCCCGGAAAGCTGGTTCGGTCTGTGATCCATACGATTTTCCAGGCCAACTTTCGAAAGTGCTTCACCGGCAATTTCTTTTCTCTGCTGCTTTCCAAGTCCACGGTAGATCAGCGGAAGTTCTACATTTCCAAGTGCATCCAGGTTTGGAATCAGATTGAATCCCTGAAAGATGAAGCCAATCTTGTGATTGCGGATATCAGACAGTTCATTGTCTGAGAGATTGGCAACATCTTTTCCATCCAGAAAATATTCCCCGGAATCGGGTGTGTCGAGACAGCCGAGCATATTCATAAATGTAGATTTACCAGAACCGGAATGTCCGACAATGGCAATAAATTCCCCCTGGTTGATCTCAAGAGAAACATCATCCAGTGCGCGGACTTCATTTTCTCCGGGGTTGTAAATCTTGTACATATTTTTAACACGAATGAGTGGCTCCATAATAACCTCCTTAAAAAATAAAATAAATAACTCAATAAGAACTCTAATTTCCAAAATAAGCATTGAGTCCAAGAACCAGACCATCAGCCAGACTGTTTAGTGTGAAATCACTGTGGTCAGAGCTTGCATTTCCAAGTTCCATATCAACAGACGGAATTGTACTATAAGAAGTCTGTGTCAGATCAATATTCATAGAACCATTTTGGTAAATGGTCATTCCTTCTGTACGAAGTCCTTCTACAAGAGAGACCCCAAGTGCATCATGTTCCTGCCAGTGGGAAGCGACAGGTTCCATACTTTTCAGACCATCCGGCACAGAAATGTAGAAACAGCCTTTGTCATATCCCAATCCATCTCCATCCCAGTGGAGTGAGATGTGACAGTCAGCTACATTGTTACAGAGTACGGTGCGGGCAACGTTATCAAGCTGGACATCGTCGCCAGTTCTCACCATAAGGACATCATATCCTTGAGCAAGCAGCTTATCTTTCAGAATCTGAGCCATCTGAAGTGTAACAGTGCTTTCAGCAGTTCCATCGTTAAATGTCATTCCCCCGGAAACTGCAGTCGCATAAGTTGCACCCTGAGCAGTGCTTCCGCCGGTTGTCTTTGGAGAACCATCCGGGTGACACTGTGTCTTTACAGAAGCACCACCGGAAGTTCCATGTCCGGCATTCACGCCAACGACGATATCCTTGCGGTCAGAATCTGCAAGATAAATAGTAGCTGTTCCAGAATTGATTGCAGAAAAGTCTGCGTATTGCCAGGAAGGGTCAAAGCTGATCTCCTGTCCATTGCTGTAAAGAGCCGCTGCGCCGGTCAGCGATTCCTGCTGAGTTACGGATTCAGATTCAGAAGCAGATGGGGTGGCGGAATCAGCAGAAGTCTTATCTACATTTTCATTTTCAGAATCTGATGAGATAGAAAAATCATCCGCTGTCTTGGGTGGTGCCTTAGTACCCTGCGCCTGCGCCGTGTCCGTACGGGATTTGTGCTGTATGCTACCGCATCCGCTCAGGCAGCAACACAGGAGAACGGCACAAGATAATCGCAAAAATGGGTTTTTCAAGTTCAATCTCCTTTATGATAAATATTACTGTTCTCATTGTATCATAATCATTTTCCAAATAGGGGAAATTCAGATAAAATTAAGGTTTTAAAAAGGGAAATATAATGTAAAAAAATTAAGGTGATTGCAGAATCATTTTGATTGCGATAGACTACAAGAGAAAGAGTATCATAGTCAGGGGAGCCACCAACAGCATATAATGTGGCGGGAGTTCTAGTGCTATGCAATTCGCATAATCATAATATACGAGGACAATATATATGGAAGAACAACAAGAAAAAACGCAAGGGAAAAAACAAGATAAAAAATTGTGGAAGATTTTCTGGTCAACCTTTTACTTAAGTGCGTTCACATTTGGTGGAGGTTATGTGATCGTCAGCCTGATGAAGAAAAAGTTCGTAGATGAATATCATTGGATTGAAGAAGAGGAGATGCTGGATCTTGTGGCGATCGCGCAGTCGGCACCGGGAGCAATCGCAGTGAACGGAGCAATCGTGATCGGGTATAAACTGGCTGGAATTGCGGGAATTCTGACAGCGATTGCCGGGACAGTAATCCCACCATTCCTTATTATATCCATACTTTCTGTCGGCTATCAGGCATTTCGAAGTAACCAGATTATCAGCTTAATGCTCGAAGGAATGCAGGCCGGAGTGGGCGCCGTGATCGCATCCGTAACATATGACATGGGAGCCGGAATCGTGAAGAAGAAAGATGCTTTGTCATATGTACTTATGGTCGGGGCATTTATAGCCTCTTGCGTATTTGGGGTAAATGTAGTCTATGTGATTCTGATCTGCGGAATTGTCGGACTGCTCCGCGCAATAATTGAGAAAAAAATCATGAAGAAAGGAAGTGAAGAGAAATGATTTATTTGAAATTATTTTTAAGCTTTCTTCAGATTGGACTGTTCAGTTTTGGCGGCGGTTATGCGGCGATGCCTCTGATCCAGGATCAGGTAGTGTCACAGCATGGCTGGCTTACGATGACAGAATTCACGGACTTAATCACAATTTCCCAGATGACACCCGGGCCGATTGCGATCAATGCGGCAACATTTGTCGGCAGCAAGATAGCGGGAGTGCCGGGATCTGTTGCGGCGACTTGTGGGTGCATTCTGCCGTCCTGCATTATCGTAACTTTGATTGCATGGTTTTATTTAAGATATAAGAAAATGAAAATGTTCCAGAGCGTGCTGGAATCCCTAAGACCGGCAGTTGTCGCACTGATCGCATCCGCAGGAATCGCAATCTTACGTACTGCATTTTGGACAGGAGGAATTGTGCAGTTTGCGGCGACAAAATGGTCTATGGTGGTGATCTTCGGAATCTGTCTATTACTGCTTCGCAAGACGAAACTGAATCCGGTGGTTGTGATGGCACTTGCCGGAGTGATGAATGTGGTGGTAAGATATGCGGCAGGATAAATGGTGAATCCATGCGAGTCTCGGTAAAAAATGTGAATGAGTGAAAAAATACGTAGACTTATGTGGAAAACATTTTAAAGATCATGGTATATTGTGAATAACTTTCATGGTATACTGTACATACGTTGTAAAAATGAGAGCAGGAGGGCGAAATGAGCGAACAGAACAATCAGAATACCCAGGAATCACAGACACCGCACAAGCGTCGTGTGAGATATAAAGGAAAATACCCGAAGAAATTCGAGGAAAAATATAAAGAGTTACAGCCGGAGAAATACAAGGATACGATCGCACATGTAATCCAGAAAGGAAACACTCCAGCCGGAATGCACATTTCCATCATGGTAAATGAAATCCTTGATTTTCTGAAGATCCAGCCGGGAGAGACAGGATTCGATGCGACACTTGGATACGGTGGACACACGAAAGCAATGCTGGAATGTCTGAAAGGTGAGGGACATATCTATGCGACAGATGTTGACCCGGAAGAGTCTGCGAAGACAAGAAAGCGTCTGGCAGATCAGGGATTCGGAGAAGATATTTTAAGTATCCGTCTGCAGAACTTCTGCACAATCGATGAGATTGCAAAAGAAGTGGGTGGATTTGATTTTATTCTTGCGGACCTCGGAGTTTCCTCCATGCAGATTGATAATCCGAAGAGAGGATTTTCCTTCAAAGTTGACGGACCGCTGGATTTGCGACTGAACCAGGAGAAAGGCATCAGTGCGGCAGAACGACTCGACAACATTTCCGAGGAAGAACTTGCCGGAATGCTTTACGAGAATTCAGATGAGCCATACTGCGAAGAGCTGGCGAAAGCGATCACAACAGAGATTCGCAAGGGCAATCGCATTGATACAACAACAAAGCTTAGAAATGTGATTGAGAAGACTTTGGATTTTCTTCCGAATAATAAAGAAAAGAAGGACATTATTAAGAAGACTTGCCAAAGAACATTCCAGGCACTTCGTATTGATGTCAATAATGAATTCGAAGTGCTGTATGAATTTATGGAGAAGCTTCCGGGAGCATTGAAACCGGGCGGAAGAGTGGCAATCCTTACGTTCCATTCCGGAGAGGATAAGCTTGTAAAAAAAGCACTCAAAGCAGGATACAAAGAAGGAATCTATTCCGAATATGCGAGAGATGTTGTGCGCCCGTCAGCGCAGGAATGTGCACAGAACGGAAGAGCAAGATCTACGAAGATGCGCTGGGCTGTGAAGGCGGAATAATGTAAAAAAATGGATGAGAGCCATGGTATTATATACGATACCTGCTTTCATCCATTCTTTATGTGTGATTATGTGGCTACTTAAATAAAAGATTGCTAGATAGTCAGTGAAAAATCTGCTTCCAGTAATTCAGTACTATTTGGTCCGACAAATACTTTGAAATTGCCTGGTTCGCTCTGATAAGTATAATCTTTTGTGTAAAAGCGAAGCATTTCCTCAGTAATTGTAAAGGTGACTTTTTTGGTTTCATGAGCACCTAAGTGAATCTGTTTGAAGTCTTTCAGCTCAAGAATTGGTCTTACAACGCTTCCAACCAAGTCTCGGAGATATAATTGAACAGTTTCAGTTCCGGAAGTTTCACTGGTGTTTGTTACTGTGATGGATACCTGTATGGAATCATCAGCGGATTTTGAAATCTTTGTCCGATCAAGTGTAAGATCAGAATATTCTGCCTGATGATAGGATAAACCATATCCAAAAGGAAAAAGTGCTTCATTTGGGCAGTCAAGATAACGTGAGACAAAGCGTCCGCTATGTGTGCTCCCGTTTGCAGGTCTTCCAGTTGCAAACTGAGAATAATACAATGGTTCCTGACCAACGTGATAAGGGAAACTTACAGTTAGTCTTCCAGAAGGATTGTAGTCACCGAAGAGGCAGTCACAGATGGAAAGTCCACCGGCTGTACCCGGGAACCATGCTTCCAAAACAGCGTCACAATCTTCAATGACATCAGTTAATGCAAGAGGTCTTCCGTTGAACAATACAAGAACAATTTTTTTGCCAAGTGCTTTGATCTCATGTAGAAGTTGTTTTTGTGGCTCCGGGAGTGTGATATCGGTTCTTGAACCAGACTCACCGCTTTGTAACATATGTTCACCCATTGCCAGTATGACAACATCAGCTTCTTTTGCCAGAGTAAGAGCTTTCTCATGTTCTATGACAGCCCGTTCAGGAGTAAATTTTCCATTGGCAACTGCCGGGATGAATCCGAACTCACCTAATGAACTATAATCATCAAGGAAATCACAGCCTTTGGTAAAAGTAAAGTATTCATTATCGAGAATATTTTCCATTGCCTGCTTTATTGTAATTGAATGCTTGTGATCAGCGTGAACAGCCCACATGCCGACAATATCCAGACTGTCTGCGTAAGGTCCGATCAAAGCAATCTTCTGTTTGTTTCTTTTAAGCGGAAGAATATCATCATTTTTAAGAAGAACTATAGAACGGTTGGCGGTTTCACGGGCAGCACTGATTTTTTCAGGACTGCAGATAACGGAATCACGTTTTTCTATACTACATCCAAAGTATGGGTCTTCGAAAAGTCCAAGTTTATTTTTCAGAGTAAGGATTCGATAACAGGCAGCATCAATCTGTGCTTCATCAATTTCGTGACGGGCAACAAGATCCGCAAGATTATTTGCGTAGCAAGATGTCTTCATATCAATATCTACAGTTGCATTCATTGCAAGTTTTGCAGCTTCAGCATCATCAGCAGCAACTCCGTGAGCCTTTAATTCGGAGATTGCCGCATAATCTGTAATGATTACTCCATTAAATCCCCATTCTTTTCGCAAAATATCATCCATCAGCCATTTATTGGCAGTAGCAGGAATTTCATCTACAGTATTAAAGGAAGTCATAACCAGTTCACATCCTGCATCCACAGCAGATTTATAACCTGGAAGAAAATCCTGAAGGAAACGACGTTTGCTCATATCAACGGTATTATACTCGCGTCCGGCTTCCGGGGCGCCGTATCCGGCAAAATGTTTCAGGCAGGAGGCAACACTTTTTCCCTTTTCCCATGTATTCTGGAAACCTTCTACCATTGCTTTGGAAAAATGAGAGATCAGAACAGGATCTTCTCCCGGCATTTCAAGGCAACGCCCCCATCTTGCATCACGAATCAGATCAGCAGGTGGGCTGAAAGTAACCATATCACCATCACTGCAGGCTTCTTCCGCAATCAGCTTATAATCTTCACGAATCAAATCTGGATTCCAGGTGGCTCCAAGACCAAGAGGAATCGGGAAAACAGTCTGGTATCCGTAGATTACATCTGCCATGAATAGGAGTGGTATTTTCAATCGGTTTTCAGCAAGAAAATGATCTTGGATTTCATGAACCTTTTCAGCACCAAGAACATTTAATACACTTCCACAGTTGCGTACGGTCTCTTCTGTGATACCAAGCTTTTCTCTTGGCCCGACAGCCATAGCATCAGTGCCGAAACATCCGCCGTCCAATTGGACAAGCTGTCCAATCTTTTCTTCTAAAGTCATTTGATGAAATAAGTCTAGTAATTGTTGTTCTGTCATAACGTTCTCCCTTGGATTATTCCGTAATCAGTACAGCACTCCCTCTTTCTACAGATCCCTCAATAAGGGTGGAAACCTTATTGAAATCATCAGAGTTTGTTATAACAATTGCAGTTGTATCCGGATATCCGGCAGCAGCAATCTCTGATTTGGAAAAGGTCATTAATTTCTGACCACAGGATACGGTATCACCTTCTGAAACAAACAGTTTAAATCCTTTTCCTTTCATTGCAACAGTATCCATCCCAACGTGAATCAACAATTCGATATTGTCATTACTTAAGATGCCGACAGCATGTTTTGTGTCAATTACCTGAGTGATTTTTCCATCGAAAGGTGCATAGACAGTTTCTTCTTCTGGGTACATTCCGATTCCCTGACCAAGTACACCGCTGGAAAACACACCATCGTTAATCTGCTCCAATGGAATGACAGTGCCCTTAAAAGGTGCATAGATTGTATTTGGTTGTGAGTTAGTAGTCTTAATTTCTTCTTGATTTGTGTTTCCCTCTGATTTTCCGGAAAAAAGTTTTGTTAAAAATCCCATAGTCTGAGTCCTCCTGATTTAAAATGAAACTGTTAAACTGCGTGGCGTGTAATATGTGCCAGGTGAATTGTGAGATACATGATTTCATCTTTGTTTGGCTTAAAATGATAGTTTTTCTTAATGTAATTTGCAACATCACAGCTTACCTTGTATTCTTCGCGATAGTGTTTTTTTAATAATGACAGTTCAATATCATTATCATCAGAATAGTGAACGCCTCCGGCAACCCGCTGTGCAAAGAAATTCAGGTGTGTCATATAGCGGTGATAAAACAAGGAATCTTCATCAGGTCTAATATCAAGCTCATTTAAGATAAAATTATTTACGTCTCTCACAAATGTAATGATCTTTTTGACATTCGTGTTTTCTTTTCCATATTGTGCATTGACAAAATGCATGGCGACAAATCCCCATTCATCTTCTGGAAGTTTAATGTGAAGTCTGTCATCTACAAAAGTGATGGTCTGTTGCCCAATTTCATATTCTCTTGGATAATACTGCTTAATATCTAAAAGAAGTGAGTTTGGAATCTGAATTCCAAGCTTTGCATTCTCTACAGCACTGTGAAGATGATCTGCAAGAGAAATATGGATAGATTCATTTAGTTGCAGATTGTAGAAGCGTTTGGCAAATGAAATTGCCTGTTCTGCTACAAAAATGTATTCAGAAGGAATCTGTTCCAAAAGTTCCCGAAAACGGCTTAACTGTTTCTTGTCATTTAACGTAAAACGTTTTTCAATTTTAGTTTCATCCACGTTGTCTCCGGGGCGGGCCCTGAATCCAATCCCGCGGCCGAGAAGGACGATTTCATTGCTGTCAGAATCTGCCGATAAGACAGCATTCGTATTAAGAACACGGGTGATTTGCATATTAGATATCTCCTTTGTATTGATTGTTTTGCAAAAAATAAAAGCCGATTTTATGGTATAAAAGTGTATTGAGATGCCGATAATAAAATATCTGTCTCATGAGCTTATTATAACATAAAACCGACTTGCCTGATTCAACAGTAACAATCGTTTATTAATCCATTGTAGACAGTGAGAGAAGATTTGTCCATTGTGAAAAAGTAATAATTTTTAGTGGAAAATATTGGTGATTCTGCAAGCTAGACAAACATACGATAGTTTGTTAAAGTAGATGCAGAAATCAATTACACATGCAGATCAGTTTGTTATGATTCAGTTCAGCAAGACGCAGAGATAGCAGAGGACTTCTACATTAGTCCAAAGTATATTCTGGGTCTTTTTTTGTATATCAAAAAGCTTTTTTCAGATATACGAAAGTACTCCGTGAGAGAAACAAGACATAGTTCATTGGGGAGGAGAAAAGTTTTCAGAACAGAAATGATTGCAGGAAGAAGTCAGGATGGTGCACAATCCTGAAATAATCCAGTTGATTTGAAATCTAAAAGTTATTAGGAGGAGAGAAACTCATGGCTAAGAATTATAATAAAATGGCAATAGACATTGTCCGTGAGATCGGTGGTGAAGAAAATGTAAAATCACTGGCACATTGTATGACACGTCTTCGTTTTATAGTAAAAGATGAAAAGAAAGTAAATCTGGAAGCACTGAAAAAGGCAGAAGGTGTTATTCAGGTTATGGTTGCAGCGGGACAGTATCAGGTTGTTATCGGAACAGATGTTGGAGATGTTTACGATGAGATCGGAAAAGTGACGAATATTAATCTGACAGGTGAAGCGGATGAGGATGGAGGAACAGCCAAAAAGAGTATTCTGACGATAGCAATTGATGTGATTTCAGCAATCTTCCTTCCATTTATGGGTGCATTTATGGCAGCAGGATTGTTAAAAGGATTTCTGGTCGTTTTTACAACAGTTGGCTGGTTGGATACAGCAGGAACAACATATCATCTTTTATATGCTATGGCAGATGGCGTGTTTAATTTCCTGCCAATTTTCCTTGCATATACAGCCGCAAAGAAGTTTAAAGCAGAGCCTTTCGTAGCGATGGCAGTAGCAGCGGCACTTGTATATCCGAATATCAGTACATTGTACAGTGCAGGAGAAGCAGTAAGTTTCTTTGGAATCCCGGTGACATTGATTAGTTATCCTTGTTCGGTCATTCCAATTGTTGTAGCAGTGTTTATCCAGGCGAAGTTTGAAAAATTGATCAAACCTTTATTCCCACAAGTAATTCGTGGAATCTTTGTTCCGCTTTTGAGTCTTGTTGTGACTGCATTGTTGACATTTCTTGTAATTGGGCCAGTTACAAATATCGTTGCAGTGGGACTTGCAGATGGAATCGGTTGGTTACTTAATACTTGTCCACCTGTTGCAGGATTTGTATTTGGTGCATTATATCCGATCATGTTGATCTTTGGTTTACACTGGGGGCTTGTACCACTTGCTATGAATAACTTTGCTACGCTCGGTGCAGATCCAATTTTTGCAATTACGTTAGCGACAAACTTTGCATTGGCCGGATGTGCGTTTGGTGTATTCCTAAAGACTAAGAATCCAGAACTGAAACAGACAGCGGTATCTACAGGAATTTCAGCATTTGTAGCAGGAGTAACGGAGCCAGCAATTTATGGAGTTGTGTTAAAATTTAAAAGACCGTTTGTAATCGTATGCCTTTTAGATGCGATTGGAGGAGTGCTGATCGCAACATCTGGTGGAATGCAGACAGCATTTATTTCCACTTGTGTTCTGACAATCCCTGCATTTGTTGCAATGCTGGGAAAAATTGCAGCAGTTGTTATTGCAATTGGATTTTTTGGTGGAATCATTTTAACATATCTTTTTGGATATAGTGACAAAATGTTAGATTCATAAAAGAAAAGGTGAGATAGATGAAACAGACAAGGAACCCATATCTGCCGGGATGGGAGTACATTCCGGATGGAGAACCGAAATTTTTTGGCGACAGGGTTTATGTATATGGCTCGCATGATGAAGCAGAGGGTGAGCGATATTGCACAGGAGATTATGTGTGTTGGAGTGCTCCGGCAGACAATTTGGCAAATTGGACATTTGAAGGCGTGATTTTTAAGAAATCAGATGATCCGAACTATGAGACTGAAGTTGATCTTCTGGCTCCTGATGCTATATGTGGACCGGATGGAAGATATTATCTGTATTATTTCACTTCAAAAATGGACAAGCTTGGTGTGGCAGTGTGCGCCACACCGGCTGGCCATTATGAGTATTATGGAGATGTATGTTTTTCAGACGGAAGAATACTTACTTCAGAATCAGGATACGGATTGATGTTTGATCCTGCAATCTATAGTGCAGAAGAAGGAAATTTCTTATATTATGGTTTTGCATTACAAAAAAGAAAAGAAGGATTTCCTGAAGCTGCATACAAAGGAGGATTTGTAGTTCAGCTGGAAAATGATATGAAGACAATTAAGAATCTTCCAGTAGCAACAGTTCCAGGAAAACTTCAGTCAGTTGGAACTCCGTATGAGGGACACGCATTTCTGGAAGCATCCAGCATCCGAAAGATAAAAAATAAATATTATCTGGTATATTCCAGCGAACAGGGCCATGAACTATGTTATGCATTAGCAGAGAATCCAATGGGTCCTTTTTCATATCAGGGAACAATCGTTTCAAATGGGGATGTAGGATTAGCTGGAAGAATGGAAAAGGATGCGGTTAATTATCTCGGAAATAATCATGGAGGGATTTTAATAATAGAAGATAAATATTATATCTTTTATCATAGACATACTTATGGAGCGCAGTATAGCAGGCAAGGATGTGCAGAGAAAATAGAGTTGAAGGAAGATGGAACAATTCCGCAGGTAGAAATAACAAGTAGTGGAATGTCAGGAAAGCCTTGGAAGGCAGCTGGAGAATATTCAGCTCATTTGCTTTGTTATTTACGAAGCAAAGAAGGAATCCTTCATTATTCAAGTAGTGTAAAATGGAAAGAACCGCATCCTTATATTGCTTTGGAAGGAAGAAATAAAGTTTCAACAGTACAAAATTCTTATCTTCATAATATGCAAGATGGATCTGTATGCGGATTTAAGTATTTGCAGTTTACAGGAGAAGAACAGGAGATTGCAGTCACTTACCGAGGAGAATTTACAGGAAAAATCCTTGTTTATACAGAAGAAAGCAAGGAAAATCAGATTGTAGAAATCCAGATATCCCCTGCTAAAGACTGGCATAGAAAAGAAGAAAAACTGAAACAGATCTGTGGAAAATGTGGATTATACTTTGAGTTTTGTGGTGAAGGAAGCTGTGATTTCGATAGTTTTTTTATAAGATAAATAGCAGAAAGTGAGAAGAATGGATGAAGACTTTTCGAAAAGATTTTTTATGGGGCGGAGCGACAGCCGCAAATCAGTATGAAGGTGCATGGGATGTAGATGGAAAAGGAGTTGCTATTCCAGATTTATGTACAAATGGAACACATACGATTCCAAAGCGAATTACAGATGGGTTTGAAGAAGGAACATTATATCCCAGCCATGAGGCAACAGATTTTTATCATCATTATAAAGAAGATATTGCATTATTTGCAGAAATGGGATTCAAGACTTTCCGAATGTCTATTGCATGGACAAGAATTTTTCCAACAGGACTGGAGGAAACACCGAATGAAAAAGGACTGGAGTTTTATGATGCAGTATTTGATGAATGTTTGAAATATGGTATTAAACCACTTGTTACCATTTCACATTATGAGATGCCGTATGGTCTGGTTGAAAAATATAATGGTTGGGAAAGCAGAGAATGTATAGATTGTTATGTGAGATACTGTGAGACTGTTTTTGAAAGATATCAGGATAAAGTTAAATATTGGCTAACATTTAATGAGATTAATGCAGGTACCATGGTGATGGGGGCAACTTTGTCGCTTGGCACGATCAAAGACTACTATGGAACATTGATGGGAGTAAAAGATGAGCCACAGGTTCGTTATCAGGCATTGCATCATCAGTTTATAGCAAGTGCAAAGGCAGTAAAACTGGCACATGAGAAATATCCGCAATTTAAGATGGGAAATATGATCTGCTTTATCACAATGTATCCAAGCACCTGTCATCCAGAGGATATTCTTGAAGCACAGAAACAGATGCGCATGATAAACTGGTTCTGTTCTGATATCCAGGTGAGAGGTGAGTATCCGGCATATGCAGAACGCTTCTTTGAAGAAAATGATATTCAGATCAAGAAAGAGCCTGATGATGATGTTCTGTTAAAAGAGGGCGTTGTTGATTTTTATACATTAAGTTACTACATGAGTAATTGTGTCGGAAATGCAACAGGTATTGCTAAAGCAGTAGAAGGAAATATTGTGGCAGGACTTAAGAATCCTTATTTAGAGGCAAGTGATTGGGGGTGGCAGATCGATCCGAAAGGATTAAGATATACATTGAATGAAATTTATGACAGATATCGAATCCCGATCATGGTAGTAGAAAATGGTCTTGGCGCAAAGGATGTAAAAGAAGCAGATGGAAGTATTCATGACAGTTATCGTGTTGATTATTTGAAAAAACATATAGAGCAGATGAGAGAAGCTGTGGCTGATGGAGTAGATCTTAGAGGATATACTCCATGGGGATGTATAGATCTTGTAAGTGCATCCACCGGTGAAATGGCAAAACGCTATGGATTTATTTATGTAGATAAGTATGATGATGGAACAGGAACACTTGCGCGTTCAAAGAAAGATTCATTTTATTGGTATCAGAATGTAATCAGAACAAATGGAGAGGAACTATAAATAATCTGTAAGGTATATGGGACAGAAAAGGACTTTGGAGCAATCTGAAGTCCTATTTCAATTTTAAGTTTTTAGGAGGTTTTGTTTTGGCTAGACTTTGCTAGTTGACTTCAATATAATGAAATGTTATAGTTAGTCAGAAATAATAGCGTTCGGTGCTGTTTGATCAGGGATATTCCTAATCGAAACAGGTAAAAGGGAAACAGGTGTAAGACCTGTACGAACTCGTCACTGTGAGCAGAGATGCGGTCTTCTTAGAAATCGTTTTAAGGTAACTGTTTCAGAGCCAGATAGATTTCAGAAGACCGCTCCTATACAGACAAGTGTGGAGAGTCCACACATCCACTGGGAGACCGGGAAGGTGTTCTGTATAGAAGATCTGTAAGTCAGGAAACCTGCCGGCCGTTGGTGCGGGGAATATACGAATTCCAGATCACGAGTAATTGATTGTACCGAAAGAACCATTCTTACTGTTCGCATTACGTGTGACCAGCAATCATTCATTTGATTCAAGATAATTCTATCCATTTTCCGTATTTTATAATTCACAATTTAATAGGAGACAAAAAAGAAATGAAAAATAAGAGCAGATGGCTTGCGCTTATGCTGACAGGTTCTATGGTGATTTCACCATTGTCTTATACAAGAACATATGCGGCAGAAAATGAGCAGCAGTGTGAGACAAATTTACAGGAAACTGTAGAGGTGGAAGAAGCTGATTTAGATAAGAAACAAGATGAGAGTCAGACAGAAGACGCAGGAAATGTTAAAGAAGATAAAAGAAATGACGATTTAACAAAAGAAGATCAGACAGAGGAATCTGATAAAGTTGATAATTCTTCGGATAAATCAGATAATCAGAATTCAATCGAAGCAGAAACAAAACCAAATTTAGAGAATAACTCAGAAGAGAAAGATACAGAAACCACCGGGAAAAATCCAGGCACAACTGTCTCAGATCAGGTTGCGGACGAAAAAACTGATAACAAGGATACACAGATAAAAGATGAGACAGGCAAGTCAGAACCTTCTATGGATTCTAACGATTCTGCGAATACTCCGGAACCGGAACTTCCGCCATTGCAGGAGGCTCCTTCTGTAACAGGAGAATCTGTGAAAGTAGTAAAAGAAGAAGCTGAAGAGTTCAAGATGTTCAAGGTCAGTGAATCAACAGTTGTTGAAAAGGATGGCGAACTTGATATTACGATCAAGACAAACAACACAGGATTTGATGCGCTATATCTTGGTTCAAAAGATGATTTGTTGAAGGCATCTGTTATAGAAAGAACACAGGATGAAGAAGGTGCATGGACATTTCATTTCAATGTGCCGAAAGAAAAAGCAGGTCAGACAATTCCGGTATCTTTGAGAAAGTCAAAAGATCAGACCTGGTATGACAAACAGTACTTATGGATGTACATTCCGAATCCGGGAGAAACCTTAACACCGGATCCGGCACCAACGCCAACACCGACACCGGAAGCAACAGTAGCAAACGGAATCTACAGTATGGACGTAACTTCCAGTTCTTCCATGTTTAAAGTAGTGGATTGTATCCTGACAGCAAAAGACGGAAAAATGAGTGCCGTGCTTACATTAAGCGGAACCGGTTACGGCTATCTGTATATGGGAACAAAGGAAGAGGCTGCAAGCGCAGATCAGTCATCCTGGATTCCATATCAGGTGAATGAAGAAGGAAAATATACTTATACTGTTCCGGTAGAAGCGTTGGATAAGGAAATCGCAGTAGCAGCATATTCCATTAAAAAAGGAATCTGGTATGACAGAATGCTGACTTTCCAGTCAGAGACAATGAAGAAGATTGCCGATCTTAATTCCACAGACTCAGAGAATAAAGGTGATTCCGGAAATACAGGAAACAACGGAAACACAGGAAATTCCGGAACTACTGGTGGTTCCAATAATACTGGTAATACAGGAACGAACAATTCTGCTTTCCCAGGCGGTTCTGTATCTGGAACTAATTCAGGAAAAACAGATGGAAATGACGGAAAAGCAGATAATGTATCAAAATACGAATCCGACACAAGCGGCTCTACTTCTCATGTAGACAGTGGAACAACACTGAAAGACGGTGTATACACTCCGGATCGTTTTACCTGGTCCGGTGGAACAGGTAAGGTTCAGATTACTTGTAATAAAGTGACGATCCAGAATGGACAGGCTTATGCAACACTCGTGTTCAGCAGTGATCATTATCAGTATGTGAAAGCGAACGGAAATAAGTATTACACAACAAAGGGCGGCGGATCAGCGACAGCTGTTATTCCGGTTGCGTTGAATCAGAACAATAAGATTATTGGAATGACAGATAAAATGTCTGTCGCACATGAGATAGAATATACGATTTTCATTTATCTTGCAGCGGCGAATGGAGGAACATCTGCAAACGGAACAGATGCTTCAACAAGCAGTAACCAGAAGCTGGATGAACAAGCACCTGAAATTATAGGTTTGGAATATCAGTCAGAAACAAAGCTTGACTATGCAGAATATTTCAAGATTTATCATTATGATCAGGGGATTGTACTTCTTGAAATCGATATGACGAAGGACACAGCAAGAGACCCGGAAAAAGCAGAGGAAACAAAGTCTGAAAATGAGAAGTCTGCAGAAGATAAAGAGAAGTCTTCCAAGAAGAAAGTAGCTTCTGTTACGATCAATAGATCAGAAGATTCTAAGAACTCAGATGCAGAAAGCAAAGTAGATGCTTCTGCCGAGGAATCAGCAGCTTCGGATAACAACGGCACAAGCGAACAGGAACTGGCAGCAGAGCTTTACAAGGGAAATGTTGTGAAATATCTGATCGTTCCGGAGGATGTGGAAGTTCCGGTTGGTCTTGAGCAGGATATGATCATTGTGAAGAAACCTGTGGATCATACTTATGCAGAGTCTGATGAGATTCTGAATACGATGAAAGATCTCGATCTTCTTGACAATGTTGCGGCAGTTGGAATGAAGAGCAAAGACTGTACAGTATCCGAGATTGCTGATAAGATGAAAGCAAAAGACGGAGAGAAGAATGCTGAAGTTGCATATGCAGGAACAGCGGACAAGTTGAAACTGAAGAATTTTGTGAAGAGTGAAGTGAATCTTGCATTGTTTACAGGAGATATTCTTCCAAGAGAAGATTCTGAGGAAAATGCAGCGAAAGATACTGACAAAATAGCAGATAAAGACAGTAAAGATACAAAAGAGACTCTGACAGTAGAAGAGAAGACGGAACAGTTCGAAGAGCTGACAGAAAAGCTTGCAATGCTTGGTATTCCGGTTTTTGTTGATCGTTCTTCCGAGGAAAAGACAGAACTTGGAAAGCAGGAGTGGATCAAGGTTTACGGTGTTCTCTACGGATGTGAAGAGCTGACGAACGAGAAGTTTGATGCGGCAGTAGCAGCGGCAGAGAAATAGGAGAGAAAAATAGAATGAAGATAAGAAGATGCAGAATCACAGCGTTAATGCTTTCAGCTGCACTTCTGCTCGGAGGCTGCGGTTCTACCGCAGCCTCCGGTGGAAACAGCGGTAATAATTCAGCAGGTACAGATGTAACAAAGGATAAGACCAAAGATGCAGCCGACAAGACAAAAAAAGCACCGGAAATCGAAGGGCTTACCTATGAATCTACAATGGATCTGACTTACGCGACAGAATTCGATGTATACTATTATAAGGATGGATATAAGTTGATCGATGTCCATGAAGATAAGCAATATCTGATCGTTCCGGAAGGTGAAGAAGAACCGGAAAATCTGGCGGATGATATTGTTGTGATCCAGCAGCCGACAGAGAATATTTATATGGCGGCGACAGCATCCATGTCTCTGTTTGATGCAATCGGCGGAATTGACAAGGTGAAATTCTCCGGACTTGAGGCCTCCGGCTGGTATGTGGAGAGTGCAAAGGAAGCAATGGAATCCGGAGCGATGACATTTGCGGGAAAATACAGCGAACCGGATTATGAAACTCTCGTTGACGGAGATTGTGATCTGGCAATTGAATCAACAATGATCCTTCACACACCGAAAGTACAGGAAATGATCGAAGATCTTGGGATTCCGGTATTTGTAGATTATTCGAGTTATGAGTCGCATCCGCTTGGAAGAACCGAGTGGATCAAGCTTTATGGAGCACTTCTGAATAAAGAGGAAGAAGCGGATACATTTTTTGACCAACAGGCTCAGGTAATCGAGGAACTGAAAGGTTTCGAGAATACGGAGAAGACAGTTGCGTATTTCTATGTGAGCACAGATGGCTCAATCGTTGTGAGAAAATCTGATGACTATATTCCATCAATGATCGAAATCGCAGGTGGAAGATATGCGTTCAAAGATCTGAAGAATCCGGACAGCAACGCACCATCTGTTAAACTGACAATGGAAGAATTCTATGCGACAGCGGTGGATGCGGATTATCTGATCTACAACGGAACGATCGATGGACAGGTAAATAGCATCAGCGAACTGGAAGCAAAGAATGAATTGTTCTCTGAATTCAAGGCAGTGAAAGACGGGAATGTCTGGTATACCGGAAAGAACTTATATCAGGCGACAGATACGGTCGGAGAGCTGATCAAGGACATGCATCTGATGCTGACAGATGGTGATGCATCACAGATGACATTTCTTGAAAAGATGGAATAGATGATAAAACAAATGAGATGAAGTAGAACAGATGAAGTGAAAGATGGAGTAGAAGAATGGAGCAGACAAGTTTTCATCAGGAAAATTTCAGACGGCGTACAAGATATACGGCGGTATTTCTGATTCTTGCAGTAGTATTTTGTGTTGTGACAGTGCTAAATATCAATACTGGAAATGTTCATATTCCGGTGCCGAAGATTCTGCGTATTCTCTTTCTGAAAGAAGGAGCGGCGACAGAGTACAATATTATATGGAAGATCCGTCTTCCGAGAATTCTGATGGCAGCACTGCTTGGTGGTGCATTGTCTCTTTCAGGCTTTTTGCTGCAGACATTTTTTTCTAATCCTATTGCCGGACCTTTCGTTCTCGGAATTTCTTCCGGAGCGAAAATGGTCGTGGCACTTACAATGATCGTGTATTTGAAATATATCGGAAGATTTTCTTCATATACACTGATTCTTGCAGCATTTATCGGGTCGCTGATCTCGACGGGATTTATCCTTCTGATGTCGAAAAAAGTGCAGCATATGGCGTCTCTTCTTGTCGGGGGGATCATGATCGGATATATCTGTTCGGCAATCACGGATTTTGTTGTGACATTTGCGGATGATTCTGATATTGTGAATCTGCATGGATGGTCACAGGGAAGTTTTTCCGGAATGAGCTGGAGCAATATTCGTGTGGCAGCAGTGGTTGTCGGACTTGCGGTGCTGTTTACATTTTTCCTGTCCAAACCAATCAGTGCATATCAATTGGGAGAAGCATATGCGCAGAGTATGGGAGTCAACATCAAGACGTTTCGCGTGATTTTGATCTTGCTTTCCAGTATTCTGTCAGCGTGTGTGACAGCATTTGCGGGACCGATTTCCTTCGTGGGAATCGCAGTTCCGTTTCTTGCAAGGAAGGCATTTGGAACGTCAAAACCGATCGTGGTCATACCGGGAACGTTCTTTATGGGAGCTGTGTTCTGTATGATCTGTGATTTGATCGCACGAATGGCACTGGCACCGGTGGAATTGAATATCAGTACGGTGACTTCTATTCTGGGTGCACCGATCGTAATCTATATGATGATACCGAAGGGAGGAAGAAAATAAGATGGCAGATTATTATTTTCAAATGAAAGACCTGTCGGTAGGTTATAACGGAAACTCCCTGATTCATGATATTAATATCGGGATCAACAAGGGTGAGATCGTGACTCTGATCGGTCCGAATGGTTCAGGAAAGTCAACGATTTTGAAAAGTATTACAAGGCAGTTGAAAGTTATCGGAGGAAATGTATTCTTTGACGATACTTCTCTTCTGAAGCTGCCGTACAAAGAACTTGCGTCAAAGATGGCAGTTGTGTTGACGGATCGGATCAAGACGGAACTGATGACTTGTCATGACATCGTAGCAACTGGACGTTATCCTTACACAGGACGGCTCGGAATTCTGACACAGGAAGATGAACGTCTGGTGGAAGAGGCAATGCAGGCGGTTCATGCGCAGAAACTTGGCAATCGTGATTTTAATGCGATCAGTGACGGACAGAAACAGCGCGTTCTGTTGGCAAGAGCAATCTGTCAAGATCCGGATGTGATCGTTTTAGATGAGCCGACATCATTTTTGGATGTGAAATATAAGCTGGAGTTGTTGTCTATCCTTGAGAGGATGGCACGGCAGAAGAAGATTACGGTAATCATGTCTCTTCATGAAATCGATCTGGCACAGAAGATTTCAGATAAGATCATCTGTGTCAAAGGCGAGACAATTTCACATTACGGAAGCCCGGAAGATGTATTTACAGAAGAAATCATTCGCGAACTGTATGGAATCAATAATGGATATTTCGATCCGCTCTTTGGAAGTATTGAGCTTCCGGCACCGGAAGGCGAGCCGGAAGTGTTCGTAATCTCTTCCGGTGGAACCGGAATCCCGGTTTACCGCAGACTCCAGAAGGAGCACATCCCGTTTGCAGCAGGTATTTTGTATGAAAATGATATGGATTACCGGTTAGCAAGACTGCTTGCGACAGAAGTGATCACGGAAGAACCGTTTGAGGAGATTCGGGAAGAAACGCTTCAGAAAGCATTTGAGACAATGGGGAAATGTAAGCGGGTGATCAACGCCGGAGTGAAGATAGGAACGTGGAACAAGGGAATTAAGAAATTACTTGAAAGAGCGGAAAAAGAAGGGAAATTATAAAAACTTACAAAAATGAGCTGAGATAGCATTTCAAATGTGTTAAAAAAACGCTGTCGATGCTCTTTTTTGTTGCTATTCATGATTGCGAATGGTAAAATAGAGCAGTATAGGCTATAAAAAAGATGGGAAAATAGCAGTATAGACTGTTATGTGATGGGAGGCAATTTATGAGTGATAAAGGACAATCAGGGCAGAGAGCAAGCTTTTCGGGGAAGATCGGATATGTGCTCGCTGTCGCAGGTTCTGCGGTTGGACTGGGAAATATCTGGAGATTTCCGTATCTGGCTGCGAAATATGGAGGAGGAATCTTCCTTCTCGTTTATCTGGTTCTGACCGTATCTTTCGGATATGTTTTGATCATGTCAGAGACAGCACTTGGAAGAATGACAAGAAAAAGCCCGGTTGGAGCTTTTCAGACATTCGGTAAGACAAAATCATTTAAGATTGGCGGATGGCTCAATGCAATCATCCCAATGCTGATCGTGCCGTATTATAGTTCAATCGGTGGATGGGTTATCAAATATCTTGCAGAGTATTTGAAAGGAAATGTTCAGACCGTTGCACAGGATGGATATTTTACAGAATTTATTTCAGATTCTTTCAAGGTGGAAGCATGGTTCATCGTGTTTGCTATTCTTGTATTCTGCGTTATTCTGGCAGGAGTTGAGAATGGTGTGGAACGTGTATCTAAGGTTATGATGCCAATCCTTGTTATCCTTGCGGTTATTGTAGCTATTTATTCTGTAACAAGACCGGGAGCAATCGAAGGTGTGAAGTACTTCCTGATTCCGAATCCGAAGCACTTTTCAGCAATGACGGTTGTTGCAGCGATGGGACAGATGTTCTACTCCCTGTCAATCGCAATGGGAATCCTGTATACATACGGATCTTATATTGGGAAAGATGTTGACCTTGAGAAGAGTACAACACAGGTAGAGATCTTCGATACAGCGATTGCAATGCTCGCAGGACTTATGATTATTCCGGCTGTATTTGCATTTTCCGGTGGAAACCCGGACGATCTGCAGGCAGGACCGTCTCTGATGTTCATCACACTTCCGAAGGTATTCGCAAGTATGGGAGTTGGAAGACTGGCTGGTATCCTGTTCTTCGTATTGGTACTTCTTGCAGCAGTGACAAGTGCAATCTCACTTCTGGAGACAAGCGTATCTACATTCCAGGATGAACTTCATTGGAGCAGACCGAAATGCTGTATCCTCATGGCTGCTGTTATGCTTATAATCGGAACTTTATCCTCTATGGGATATGGAGTACTGAGCTTTATTCAGATTTTCGGAATGGCATGTCTGGACTTCTTTGATTTCCTGACAAATTCCGTGATGATGCCACTTGCAGCCCTTGCAACCTGTTTCCTGATCGTTCGTACTGTTGGATTTGACAGAATCGCAAGAGAGATTGAGCAGTCATCTGCATTTAAGAGAAAGAAATTATATATGTTCTTTATGAAATATCTGGCACCGATCTGCCTGATTATTATATTATTGAGTTCTATTGCAAATGTATTGGGAATTATTTCTATGTAATAGAAAATGCTTGTTAAAATAGACAAGTAATCTTGCTGTAAATCTACCTGCATGGTATAATATGACTAGACTTGTAAAGTTTAGAAACAGTTCAGCCATACAACGAAGTGGTCATAAACTGACGGTCTTACGTTGTATGGCTGAATTGCAATAATTTTACATTTTAAGTAAATGATAGGAGTGATTAAGATGTATCAGGAAGAGTATAAGCGCTGGATGGCAGCAGATTTGGAAGACGCAGATCTGATGCCGGAGTTAACTAAAATCGAGGAAAATGATGATGAGATCAAGGAGCGTTTCGCAGTTGCTCTGAAGTTTGGAACAGCCGGACTTCGTGGTGTACTTGGAGCAGGAACGAATAGAATGAATATCTATGTTGTTCGTCAGGCTACACAGGGACTCGCTAACTGGGTAAAGACACAGGGCGGTACACAGACAGTAGCAATCAGTTACGACAGCCGTCTCAAGAGTGATGTGTTTGCGAAGACAGCAGCAGGAGTTCTTGCAGCGAACGGAATTAAAGTAAGAATCTACGATGCTCTGATGCCGGTGCCGGCACTTTCCTTTGCAACACGCTATTATAACTGTAACGCAGGTGTTATGGTAACAGCATCCCACAACCCGGCGAAGTACAACGGATATAAGGCATACGGACCGGATGGATGCCAGATGACAGATGATGCAGCAGCAATCGTATATGAAGAGATCCAGAAGACAGATGTACTTACAGGTGCGAAGTATATGTCCTTCGCTCAGGGAGTTGAGGAAGGTCTGATCCGCTTTGTAGGAGATGACTGTAAGGATGCACTGTATGAGGCAATCGAGTCCCGTCAGGTTCGTCCGGGTCTGTGCAAGAGCGCAGGACTTAAGCTCGTATACAGCCCACTGAATGGATCTGGATTAGTACCGGTAACACGTGTACTTAAAGACATCGGAATCACAGATGTAACAATCGTACCGGAGCAGGAGTACCCGAATGGATACTTTACAACATGCAGCTATCCGAACCCTGAGATCTTTGCAGCACTTGAGCTTGGACTGAATCTTGCGAAAGAGACAGGAGCAGACCTTATGCTTGCAACAGACCCTGACGCAGACCGTGTCGGAATCGCTATGAAGTGCCCGGACGGATCCTATGAGCTTGTTTCAGGAAATGAAGTCGGAGTTCTTCTTCTTGATTACATCGCAGCAGGACGTATCGAGAAAGGCACAATGCCTGAGAAACCGGTAGCAGTTAAATCTCTCGTATCTACACCACTTGCAGATGCAGTTGCAGAGCATTATGGAGTAGAACTTCGCAACGTGCTGACAGGATTCAAATGGATCGGAGATCAGATCGCGAACCTCGAGGCAGCAGGAGAAGTTGACCGTTTCATCTTCGGATTTGAAGAGAGCTACGGATACCTTGCAGGACCTTACGTACGTGATAAAGATGCGATCATCGGATCTATGCTGATCTGTGAGATGGCTGCTTACTACAGAAGCATCGGAAGCTCACTGAAGCAGAGACTGGAAGAGATCTACGCACAGTACGGACGTTATCTCAACAAGATCGACAGCTTTGAATTCCCGGGACTGAGCGGAATGGATAAGATGTCAGGAATCATGGAAGACCTTCGTAAGAATCCTCTGGAAGAGATCGCAGGATACAAAGTTGCCAGCGTGATCGATTATGAGAAGACAGAAGAGACAGGACTTCCGAAAGCTAACGTACTTGTTTACAAACTGGAGAACAACGAGACAGTAATCGTTCGTCCATCCGGAACAGAGCCGAAGATCAAGATCTACTACACAACACTTGGTAAAGATCTTGCAGAGGCAGAAGCTGAGAAAGAGAAGCTTGCAGAAGCACTGAAACCTATTATGGAATAATAGAAGATGGGAAAGGGGATCAGATATCTGGTCTCCTTTTTCTTTCACTGTTATAAAAAATGGGTAGTAAATATGCAGCATATATGTTAAAATCAATACATTACAGTAAAGTAATAAAGCGATTAGAGAACGAAACAAATGGAGGAATATTACGATGTATATAACATGTCTTGATGTAGAGGGAGTACTTGTACCGGAGATCTGGGTTGCATTCGCAGAGGCGAGCGGAATTCCGGAACTCAAGAAAACAACAAGAGACGAACCAGATTATGATAAGCTGATGAACTGGAGACTTGGAATCCTGAAAGAGCATGGTCTTGGGCTGAAAGAGATCCAGGAGACAATCGCAAAGATCGATCCGCTTCCGGGAGCAAGAGAGTTCTTAGATGAGCTCCGCACATTCAGCCAGGTGATCCTGATCAGTGATACATTTACACAGTTTGCTACACCGCTGATGGAGAAACTTGGATGGCCGACACTGTTCTGCAACAGTCTGGAAGTAGCAGAGGATGGCGAGATCACAGGATTCAAGATGCGTGTAGAGCAGTCTAAGTTAAGCACTGTGAAAGCACTGCAGTCTATCGGATTCGACACGATTGCAAGCGGAGATTCTTACAATGACCTTGGCATGATCCAGGCAAGTAAAGCAGGATTCTTATTCCGCAGTACAGAGCAGATCAAAGCAGATCATCCGGAACTTCCGGCATATGAGACTTATGATGAGCTTCTGACAGCGATTAAAGACGCGATGAAATAAGCAAAATAGGCCAGTTAAGACCCAAAAAAGAACCGCACACTATAACAGGAGAACAAATCTTGATACGTTCATCTGTTATAGTGTGCGGTTCCTTATAGTTATATTTAAAAATTTTAGGAAAAATGTTTGTATGTTTTTAATGGTTGTTGGCAAGTTAATATTTTGGTTTATATTTGATGAAAATGCCGACCACAGAACATGGCTTTTTGCGGCCGGCATAAGGGTCAGAATGTGTATTGACACATTCTGAGTTATCTCTGCACGCGACCGGCACCGTCGCTGTCCATGAGATTTAATACTTCTGTTTCAGAGATAAAGTTCAGGTCTCCCGGAATCGTGTGCTTGATCGCAGCTGCGGCAAGACCGAACTCTAAGGCTTTTTCGGCACCCATCTGTGCAAGAATACCATGCAGGCATCCGGATGCGAAGGAATCTCCTCCGCCGACGCGGTCTACGATGTGAAGATCGTAATTACGTCCGTGGTACAGACCGTCTGCTGTGCAGACAGCACCTGACCAGCCGTTGTCGGATGCGCTGATACTCTTGCGGAGAGTTGTGATCAGATGAGTGAATCCGTAGTGGTTCAGAACATGGGTCATGTGTTCTTCATCGACACAGATCTGATAGTCTCCATTGATGAAGTCAACACCTTCCTCGGAATATCCAAGACATTTGGCAGCATCTCTTGCATTTCCGAAGCAGATATCAACATATGGCATCATCTCAGAGAGCATTTTCTGTTTTCCTTCGATATCTTCTGTCCAGAGTTTTGCACGGTAGTTCAGGTCGAAGGAAACAGTTACTCCGTGCTCTTTTGCTTTTTTCAGTGCAGTCATTGTAAGTTCTGCAGCTGTTTTGCTTAAGACAGGAGTGATTCCGGACACATGGAAGAGGTCAGCCCCTTCCATGATCGCATCGAAATCAAATTCATCGGCAGTTGCTTTTGTGATCGCGGAATCCGCTCTGTCATAGACAACGCTTGACGGGCGGACGGAAGCACCGTTTTCCAGGAAATAGATTCCAAGACGATTGCCTCCTCTTACGATATGGCTGCAGTCTACGCCGAGCTTACGCAGTGTTGCGACAGCAGCGTCTCCAATGGCATTGGCAGGAACCTTGGAAACGAATGCCGCATCATTCCCGAACTGGGCGAGGGAAGCAGCTACATTTGCCTCAGCACCGCCATAATTGATCTCGAAGTCGGACGCCTGAGCAAAACGCTGATATCCCGGTGGGGAGAGACGGAGCATGATTTCTCCTAATGTGACAACTTTTGCCATGGCTTACACCTCCCGTGCAGTGTGAACAAGTTCTACAGCTTCTTTTGTAAGTCTTGTGATCTCATCGAAAGCACCCTCTTTTACGAGGTTTCCTTTTACCATCCAGCTTCCGCCGCAGGCGAAGATCTTATCGTACTGAAGGTAAGATGTAACATTCTGCGGGTTGAGTCCGCCTGTCGGCATGAACTTCAGCATTGTATAAGGTGCTGCAACAGCTTTGATCATGTTGAGTCCGCCGGATGGCTCAGCCGGGAAAAATTTAACAGCTTCAAGACCAAGCTCGATTGCCTGTTCCATCTCACTAGGTGTTACAACACCAGGTGTAACAGGGATTCCCTTTTCAAGACAGTATTTTACTACTTTTGGGTTGAGTCCCGGGCTTACGATGAATTTTGCTCCGGCGTTTACTGCACGGTCAACCTGCTCTGTTGTAAGAACTGTTCCGGCTCCGACAACCATCTCAGGATGTTCTGTTGCCATGATGCGGATAGATTCTTCGGCAGCGGCTGTACGGAATGTTACTTCCGCACAAGCCAGTCCGCCGTCGCAAAGAGCTTTTGCAAGCGGAGCTGCGTCTTTCGCATCATCAAGTACAACAACCGGTACGATACCGAACTGTGAAAGTTTTTCTAATGTAGCGTTCATTCTAGTTCTCCTCCTTCAAAAGAGATTTCATTACAGCATATGTTCCTTCTTCGCGGATCTGTGTCAGGTAGTTGCATACAGCAGCTTCGAATCCTTCAAGCTGTGTCAGATCCTCACCCCAGAAAGCTTCGTTTGTGCATACGGCGTGAACAAGATCTTCTACAGAATCATCTTTGTGTGCAAGGTAGAAATCAAGTACTTCTTTGTCGTCTTTTACTGTGTAATCATTTCCTTTTCTGCTTGCTACAAGTCCTTCGTCTGTCAGTGTGTGACCGTTGAAGAATGCGATGTAGAAAGCGAAGGAAGCTGTGATGCACTCCGGAAGAGTTCCTTTACGTTTGATGAACTCTTTCAGTGAAGGCATTACACGGGCTTTCCACTTGGAAGTAGAGTTCAGTGAGATTGCAAGTAATGCATGATCAATGAATGGGTTTTTGAAACGCTCTGTTACAGCAGCAGCGAAATCAAGCAGCTCTTCCTTTGGAAGATCCAGTGTCGGGATGATCTCATCATAGATTGTCTTGTTCATGAATCCGCAGATCACATCATCATGCATACAGTCTCTTACGATGTCCTGTCCTGCAAGGTAAGCACCGAGAACGAAAGAAGTATGAGCTCCGTTCAGGATACGTACTTTACGCTGTTTGTAGGGTTTGTGGTTGTCTGTAATCAGGATTGGAAGCTCCGCTTTGTCTACCGGGAACTCGTCTTTGATAGACTGTGGACCTTCAATTACCCAGAATCCGAAGATTTCTCCTGTGTCGATCAGGTTGTCTTCGTATCCGAGTTCTTCACAGATTGCAGCAGCTTCATTTCTTGGGTATCCAGTTACGATACGGTCAACCAGTGTGGAGCAGAAAGTATTTTCCTTCTTAACCCATGCACAGAAGTCCTCACCGAGGTTCCACTGCTCTGCGTATTTCAGAACACATTTCTCAAGTTCTTTTCCATTGTTATCGATCAGTTCACAGGAAAGAATGATGAATCCTTTTCCTTCTTCCTGGCCGAACTTCTGGAAACGGCGGTATAAGAACTGTGTCAGTTTTCCAGGGTAAGAGTTTGCTGGAACATCAGTGAACTGGCAGGATGGATCGTAAGCGATTCCAGCCTCAGTTGTGTTACATGTGATGAATCTTAAATCCGGGTTAGAAGCACATTCAAGAACAGCCTCGAAATCAGCATATGGGTTCAGGCAACGGCTTACGCAGGAAATGACACGTTTCTTATTTACTTCCTTTCCGTCCTGGAATCCTCTTAAGAAGAGTGTGTAAAGTCCTTCCTGCTCATTGATCATGTCGGCAAGACCTGGTCCGATCGGCTGGCAGAGAACAACTTTGGAGTTGAACCCAGCCTTTTCATTCATAACATCGATAAAGTAGTCAACGAATGCACGAAGGAAGTTACCTTCACCAAACTGAAGCACACGCTCCGGTGCATCTTCCAGAAGATATCCGGAATAATTCTGTTCTTTTAAAGTTTCATAAGAAAGCTTTTTCATAATTGTATTGTCCTTTCTATAAAATATATTGAAATAATTTAAAGTGTTACACCCTGTTTGAAGATTGCCATGTCATGGAAACCGGCCTCTTCGGATTTTGATTTCTTACCGGATGCGATATCAATGACGAAATCAAGCAGCTGATCTGCAAGTTCATCAGCCGGAGTGTCATCAACAAGGACACCACAGTTGAAGTCGATCCAGTTCTTTTTCTTCTCAGCGAGAAGATTGTTTGTAGAGATTTTTACAGTCGGTACCGGGCATGCGAACGGTGTTCCGCGTCCTGTAGTAAAGAGGACGATATGCGCACCGGATGCAGCCAGTGCAGTTGCGGCAACCAGGTCATTTCCAGGTGCACTTAAAAGGTTGAGTCCTTTTGTACAGACTGGTTCGCCGTAAGCAAGGACACCTTTGACGGGAGCAGTACCGGATTTCTGTGTACATCCAAGTGACTTGTCTTCCAGTGTGGAGATTCCACCCTTTTTATTTCCAGGAGACGGATTCTCATAGATTGTCTGTCCATGACGTTTGAAATACTCTTTGAAGTCATTGATCAGAGTAACTGTCTTATCGAAAAGAGCTTCATTCTCACAACGGTTCATAAGTAATGTCTCAGCTCCGAACATCTCCGGAACTTCTGTAAGGATTGTGGAACCACCCATAGCGATCAGACGGTCAGAGAATCCACCAACAGTCGGGTTCGCTGTGATACCGGAAAGTCCGTCGGAACCACCGCATTTCATACCAATCACAAGTTCACTGCAGCTGATCGGTTCTCTGTGGAACTGTTCTGCGTAAGCGGCAAGCTCGCGTACAACCTCGATTCCGTCTGCAATCTCATCTTCACATTCCTGTGCAACAAGAAAACGTACACGTTCCGGATCATATTCTCCGATGTATTTCTTCAACTCATCAATGTTACTGTTTTCACAGCCAAGTCCGAGAACAAGAACACCACCGGCATTTGGATGGTTGACCAGGTCTGCCAGAATCTGACGTGTATGCTCCTGATCATCACCCATCTGGGAACATCCATATGGATGAGTAAATGCGATCACACCTTCTACATTCTCAGTTACAAAGCGCTGGGAACCTTTCTCGATTGCCTGTGCCACATTGTTGACACATCCGACAGTCGGAACGATCCAGATCTCATTACGAACACCGGCGCGTCCGTCCTTTCTTCTGTAACCGTTGAAGAAACGTGCTTCCTTCTCAGCGAGAGGAGTAGTTTCTTTATTATAAGTATATGTAAGAAGGTCACCAAGTCCTGTTTTCATATTGTGAGTATGGATCCAGGAGCCCTTTGCGATATCTGTCTTCGCAACTCCGATAGGATTTCCATATTTAATAACGGATTCACCTTCAGCGATATCAGTTAAAGCAAATTTATGTCCCTGTGGGATGTCTTCTGTTAATGTTACTGTCTGACCGTCGAGCTGGATCTCTATTCCTTTCTTAAGAGGAGACAGTGCAACTGCGACTTTATCAGCAGGATGGATTTTAATAAATGGTTTCAAAGGTCGATTGATCCTCCTTCCAATGTGTATCAATAGAAACTTCTTTTTATAAATGTAATGTTTTAAAATGTAATGTTTTAAAATGTAATGTTTTAAAATGTAATTGCTTACAGAATATGTAAGAGCTTACATAAAAAGTAAACCGAAATCAGAAAAAGGTCAATATAAAAATGGAAAAACAACCAATTTTGTGAAAAAGCTACAAAAACAAAGAACAAAAATTGTGAAAAAATAAACGAAAAATTGTTTGCAATCGAGTACAATGCACGTTATACTTGATTTATAAATGTAAGAGCTTACACAAGAAACGGTGTAAATACGGCAGGTGAACAAAAACAGTTCATTTGGCGGAAGATTCAATGAATGAAGGAAAGAAGATATGAGAAACAGGATTAAAAAAATCATTAGCACTGTTCTCTGTGCAGGTCTTGTTGCCGGTCTGGCAGGAGGATGCAGCGGAACAGGGAATATCAATGGGGGAAAACGAATCATTCGAGTTGCTCTGTCTCAGTCAGAGACACATCCGGAGTATACAGGAATGGAAAAGTTCAAAGAAGTCGTAGAGGAAAAGCTTGGAGATAAATATGAAGTTCAGATTTATCCAAACGAGCTCCTCGGCGGACAGACAAAAGCGATTGAGCTGACACAGACAGGTGCGATCGACTTCGTAGTAGCAGGTACTCCAAACCTTGAGATCTTCGCAGATGTATATGAAGTATTCAGCATGCCATACCTCTTTACATCAGAAGAAGCTTACTTCGCATCAATGAATGATACCGATTATATGGAAAAGGTTTATGAGTCTACAGATGATACAGGACTTCGTGTTATGACATGGTTCAACGTTGGATCAAGAAACTTCTATGCGAAGAAGCCGATCAACACACCGGAAGACCTGAAAGGTCTGAAGATGCGTGTTCAGCAGAGTCCGGCCAGCGTAAAGATGGCGAATGCATTTGGCGCAGCCGCTTCTCCGATGAGTTTCGGTGAAGTGTACACAGCAATTCAGCAGGGTGTTATCGACGGAGCTGAGAACAATGAGCTGGCTCTGACAGAGAACAAACATGGTGAGGTTGCCAAATATTATTCCTATACAATGCACCAGATCATTCCTGACGTTCTGATCGCAAACCTGAAGTTCCTTAACGGACTGAGTGATGAAGAGAAAGAGATCTTCTATGACGCAGCACAGCAGGCAACAGAGACAGAGATGGAAGCATGGGATACTCAGGTAGAGCAGGCTAAGAAGATTGCACAGGATGACATGGGCGTTGAATTTATTTACCCGGACATCAACCTGTTCAAAGATAAGGTAAGTAACGTACAGCAGGAGATGCTCGACGCGAACCCGGATATCCAGGATCTGTATGACCACATCCAGATGTACAACGAAAAATACGCAAACACATCAGATTCATCTGATACAGCAGAGACAAAGGAGGCGAAGTAAGATGGAAGCATTACATAAGATCAGAAAAGGTATCGATACAGTCTTAAGTTCAGCCTGTGTACTGCTGTTTGCAATGATGGTAGTCGTTGGAACATATCAGATCGTAACAAGATTTATATTCAACAAACCAAGTACTGTATCAGAAGAGCTTCTTACCTATACATTTGCATGGATGGCAATGCTTGCTTCTTCTTATGTGTTTGGTAAGAGAGATCACATGAAAATGAGTTTCTTAGTAGACAAACTTCCGGAAGGAAAGAGAAGAGTACTTGATATCGTGATCGAAGTACTGATCGTTTTCTTCGCAGCAGCAGTATTGATCTACGGTGGTGTTACGATCATGAATCTGACAATGACACAGAAGACAGCATCTCTTGGAGTATCCATGGGTGTGATCTACGCAGTCATGCCGATCAGTGGAGTTCTGATCGCAATCTACGGACTTCTTAACATTGCAGATATGTGTACAGGAAATTATGTACAGAAAACAGAGGAATAGGGGGAATTAGAAGATGAATATAGCAGTATTGTCAGGATTAATTATTTTAGTCCTTCTTGTAATCATGCTGATTGCAGGGGTGCCGATCGCAGTAGCGCTTGGAGTATCTTCTGTATGTGCAATTCTTCCGGTCATGGATGTAGATGTAGCCGTTCTGACAGGATCCCAGAGAATCTTCTCCGGAATCTCCGTATTCAGCTTGCTGGCTATTCCGTTTTTCATCCTTGCAGGAAATATTATGAATAAAGGTGGTATCGCAGTCCGCCTGATCAACCTTGCGAAACTTATTACAGGCCGTGCACCTGGAGCACTGGCTCAGACAAATGTTCTCGCCAACATGCTTTTCGGTTCCATCTCCGGTTCCGGTACAGCCGCAGCATCCGCTATGGGATCTATCATTGGACCAATCGAGAAGGAAGAAGGATATGACCCGAACTTCTCAGCAGCAGTTAATATTGCAACAGCACCGACAGGACTCCTGATTCCACCGAGCAACGTAATGATCACATTCTCACTCGTAAGTGGAGGAACTTCTGTAGCAGCACTTTTCATGGCAGGATATATCCCGGGAATCCTCTGGGGACTTGCATGTATGCTCGTAATCTATTTCATTGCCAAGAAGAGAGGCTACCGTGCAAAGACAAAATTCACAGCCAAAGAAGCAGGAAATGTAATCCTTCAGGCAATCCCATGTCTGCTTCTGATCGTAATCGTTATCGGTGGAATCATCTTTGGTGTGTTCACAGCAACAGAAGGATCTGTAGTGGCAGTAGTATACAGCCTGTGCCTTTCCCTGTTTGTGTATAAATCAATCAAGATCAAAGAGCTTCCGAAGATCTTCAAGGACAGTGCAGAGATGACAGGAATTATCATCTTCCTGATCGGAGTATCCAGTATCATGTCATGGGTTATGGCATTTACAAACATTCCGGCAATCGTATCTGCAGGACTTCTTGCAATCAGCAGCAACAAATATGTCATCTTCCTTCTGATCAATGTCATCCTTCTTGTAGTTGGAACATTCATGGACATGACACCGGCCTGCCTGATCTTCACACCAATCTTCCTTCCGGTATGTACAGCACTTGGAATGAACACGATCCACTTCGGAATCATGATGATCTTCAACCTGTGTATCGGTACAATCACTCCACCGGTTGGAACAACACTTTTCGTTGGTGTTAAAGTCGGAGGCGTTAAGATCGAAACAGTATTTAAACAGCTGCTCGTATATTTCGCAGCAATCTTTATCGTACTGATGCTGGTAACATACATTCCGGCACTCAGCCTGACACTTCCAAAACTGCTTGGATATATCTAAGGGCTCTTGGGAATCCGGTCGTTTTGATACATTTAAAGAGCGTACAGTATTCTATGTGCGCTCTTTAAACTATAAATAAAAAGAGTTAGAAATAGGAGAATAGTAAAATGAAAGCATTTATGGACAAAGACTTTTTATTATCATCAGAGACATCACAGAAACTTTTTCACGAGTACGCAGAAAATATGCCGATCGTAGATTATCACTGTCACATCAATCCGCAGGAAATCGCAGAGGACAGAAAGTTCGAGAACATCACACAGGTATGGCTCGGCGGAGATCACTACAAGTGGCGTCAGATGCGTTCCAACGGTGTAGATGAATATTACATCACAGGCGGAGCAAGCGACCGTGAGAAATTCCAGAAATGGGCAGAGACACTTGAGAAAGCGATCGGAAACCCGCTGTATCACTGGAGCCACTTAGAGCTGCAGAGATATTTCGGATATACAGGACATCTGTGCGGCGAGACAGCAGAGGAAGTATGGAATCTGTGCAACGCAAAACTTCAGGAAGATGGAATGTCTGTAAGAAACCTGATCCGTCAGTCTAACGTAAAACTGATCTGTACAACAGATGATCCGGTTGACTCTCTTGAGTGGCACAAGAAACTGGCTGAGGACGATACATTTGAAGTAAAAGTACTTCCTGCATGGCGCCCGGACAAGGCTATGAACCTTGAGAAACCAGAATATGCTGATTACATTAAGACACTTTCAGAAGTGAGCGGAATTGAAGTAAAAGACTTCGCATCCATGAAAGAAGCAATCCTGAACAGAATGGATTTCTTTGATTCTATGGGATGCTGTGTATCTGACCACGCTCTGGAATATGTAATGTATGCACCGGCTTCCGAGGAAGACGTAGATGCAATCTTCAAGAAAGCACTCGCTGGCGAAGGTGTATCCAGAGAAGAGGAAATGAAATTCAAGATGGCATTCATGCAGTTTGTTGCAAGAGCTTACCACAAGAAGAACTGGGTAATGCAGATCCACTACGGCTGCAAGCGTGACAATAATGCACTGATGTATGCGAAACTCGGACCGGACACAGGATATGACTGCATCAATAACTACGCTCCAAGCGCACAGACAGCAGATTTCCTTAATTCACTGATCGCAACAGATGAGCTTCCGAAGACAATCCTGTACTCTCTGAATCCATGCGACAACGAAGCAATCGGAACAATCCTCGGATGCTTCCAGGGAACAGAGGCAGCAGGCAAGATCCAGCAGGGAAGCGCGTGGTGGTTCAACGATCACAAGACAGGTATGATCGCTCAGATGACATCCCTTGCAAACTTAGGACTTCTGTCTAACTTCGTAGGTATGCTGACAGACTCCAGAAGCTTCCTGTCTTATACAAGACATGAATACTTCAGAAGAATTCTCTGTGAACTCATCGGAGGATGGGTAGAGAATGGAGAGTACCCGGCTGATTATAAGGTACTTGAGAAGATCGTAAAGGGTATTTCCTATGATAATGCAGTGAAATACTTTGGATTTGATGTGGAATAGTTTCACAGTTGAAATAACAAGAAATTTGCGTTAGAATTTATCTGTAGGGTCGCTTATGAAAGGTAAAACCATTCATGGATGACAGAAAATAGAAAGAGAGGACACGACGATTAATATATATGATATAGCGAAACTTTCCGGTGTGTCCATTGCAACTGTGTCCAGAGTAGTCAATGGAAGCCCGAGAGTAAGCGAGAAAACAAAACAGAAAGTGCTGGCTGTGATGGAGGAGAATGATTACACGCCGAATGTCTTTGCGAGAGGACTTGGACTTGGAACAATGAAGACAGTAGGAATCATTTGCCCGGACATTTCAGACAGTTATATGTCTAAAGCGGTTTCCTACCTGGAAGGCCGTTTACATGAATACGGATACGACTGTATCCTCGGATGCAGCGGATTCAAGCAGAAAGAAAAAGAAAATTACGTGAATCTGTTATTGTCAAAGAAGATTGACACCCTCGTACTTGTAGGTTCCACTTATGCAGGAAATGGAAAAGACGAGGATGACACAGATTACATCAGAGAAGCCGCAGGACAGACACCGATCTTTATCATCAATGGTAGAGTGTGCGGCAAGAATATCTATTGCGCCTGTGCGGATGATTACCATGCGACTTATGAAGTGACGAAGTCCATGATCCGCAGAGGGAGAGAGAGAATCCTCTTTATGTATGATTCAGATTCCTTCAGTGGACGCCAGAAGATGAAAGGCTATGAGGCTGCGCTTGCAGACGCAGGATATCCGATCAGAGGCGAGTTGAAATTCCGCACGAAGAATGACATTGAATATACGAAGAATCTCCTCTTAGAATACAGCAGAACGCTGGAGTTTGACGGAGTACTTGCAACAGACGATGCGATGGCAGTCGGAGCAGTGAAGTATGCGAAGGTAAAAGCCATCTCCGTTCCGGAAGAACTGTCGATCAGTGGATATAATGATTCTATTATGGCAATCAGCAGCGAACCGGAGCTGACTTCTGTGGACAGTAAGCTCAATGTACTTTGCAAGACAACCGTAGATCATATGATCAGTCTTCTGGAGAAAAAGGAAGAGATTGAGAAAAATGTAGTTGTACCGTGCGAGATCGTGAAGCGGTGCACGACAGATTTTTAGAGAAAAGAAGAATGGCGATGTGAAATCGAGAGTGTATAGAAAAATACATTCTCGATTTTTTTCACTCTAGCCTTTTGCCCCGGATATCTATGGATTAATGAGGAAAATCATGATAAGATAAAAGCACATGAAACGGACAGAACAGATTAGAGGAATGCCGCGGCATTTCTGTAGAAAGAAAATATAGACTGATATAGAATCAGCAGCATAGAAAAATGGAGGTCGTCAGAAGTATGGGAGGTTATCTGAATCCAGGAAGTGATCTTTTTGAAATGGCTTTGAGATCACAGATATTTGTTGATAAAAGCGGACTGATAGAGAAAACAAATCGCTGTGTACGAACATTGCAGAGATATATTTGCGTGAGCAGACCAAGAAGATTCGGAAAATCTATGGGTGTTGATATGCTTGCGGCTTATTATGACAGAAGTGTAGATACAAAGGAATTGTTTCAAGAATTAAAAATCAGCAGCACGAAAGAATATGAAAAACATTTGAATCAATATGATGTTTTGAAAATAAATATGCAGGAATTCCTTAGTGCAACCGAAAATATAGATCAGATGCTTCGTATGTTAAATGATTACCTCCTTTTTGACCTGAAAGAACAGTATGGACAGGTACGGTTCCGTGACGAAAACAATCTGGTTCAGGTAATGAAAGATGTTTATAGTTATACAAAACATCCTTTTGTAATATTAATTGATGAGTGGGACTGCCTGTTTCGAGAATATCAGCAAGATCAGGAAGCGCAGAAAAAATATCTGGATTTTTTAAGATTCTGGTTGAAAGATAAAGAGTATGTGGCGTTGGCTTATATGACAGGAATTCTTCCAATCAAAAAATATGGTTCTCATTCTGCTCTTAATATGTTTACAGAATATTCCATGACAGATCCAGGTGATCTGGCAGAGTACTTTGGTTTTACAGAAACAGAAGTTGAAATTTTATGTAAAAAATATGAAATGAGTTTCGAAGAAGCAAGTGCGTGGTACAATGGGTATCATTTGATTTCGCATGAAGAGGGAGTACGAAAAGTTTATTCCATGTATAGTCCGAAATCTGTAGTAGAAGCCATGCAGAAGAGAAAGTTCGGAACATATTGGAATCAGACAGAGACGTACGAAGCTCTCAAAGTATATATTCAGATGAACATGGATGGGTTAAAAGATACCATTATTGAAATGCTTGCAGGAGAAAGAGCACGAATTAATACAGGAACATTCAGTAATGATATGACAACATTTGCAACAAAAGATGATGTATTGACCTTGTTGGTACACTTGGGATATCTGACCTATGATAATGAGAAGGAAACCGTTGAAATTCCAAATAGAGAAGTGTCTCAAGAATATGTAAATGCAATCAGTACAATGGATTGGACAGAAGTGATTCGGTCAATAAATGCTTCTAGAAAATTGTTGGAAGCATTATGGAATATGGATAGTGAAAAGGTTGCAAATGGAATTGAACAGGCGCATAAAGAGATTTCAATATTGGAGTACAATGATGAGAATTCATTAAGTTGTGCAGTTAATCTGGCACTTTACTTTGCAAGAGAATATTATACTATTATTAGAGAAATGCCAGGTGGTAAAGGATTCGCAGATATTTGTATGATACCAAGAAAAATTCATCTAGATAAACCAGCTGTAGTGATTGAATTGAAGTGGGATAAAAGTGCAGAAGGTGCGATACAGCAGATTAAAAATAAAGAATATATAGATGCGCTAAAGGATTATCAAGGTGATTTGCTCTTAGTAGGTATTAATTACGATAAAAAGACGAAAAAACATAGCTGTATTATCGAAAAATGGAATCTGTAAGATTGCATGACTAAAAAGGAAACGCATTGATTAAATAGAGTATGTAAATGGGAAAGGATTTCTCTGAATGAAAAGAAAAGTAGCAATCGGAATACAAGATTTTTCTAAAATAAAAGAACGAAATGCTTTTTATATTGATAAGACCGAGTTTATCAGAGAATGGTGGGAATCAGGAGATGATGTGACTCTGATTACAAGACCACGCCGTTTTGGAAAGACATTGACGATGAGCATGGTAGAACAATTCTTCTCAATTGATGTTCAGAATACAGAAGAACTGTTTCAGGATACAGAAATAAAACAAGCAGAAGAAGTGTGGAAATTAAAAGGAAGTTATCCGGTGATCTCACTCACTTTTTCGGATGTGAAAGAAACAGATGGAGAGAAAGCGAAGAGAAGAATAGCAGGACTGATTGCAGAAATATATAACCGTTTTGCATACCTGACAGAGAAGGAGATTATGACTCCGGCAGAAAAGGATTATTTTTGGAATATCGCATTCCAGAAAGAAACGGAAGAAATTGTTGTATCTCTGCGAAGACTTTCTGAATTCCTCTATCGATATTACGGAAAGAAAGTTCTGATTCTTCTGGATGAATATGACACACCGTTGCAGGAAGCATATGTGGACGATTACTGGGATGAACTTACATTATTTATCCGTGGGCTTTTTAATGCTTCATTCAAAAGCAACCCATATCTGGAAAAGGCAATCCTTACAGGAATTACCCGTGTGAGTAAAGAGTCTGTCTTTTCTGATCTGAACAATCTTAAGGTTATTACAACAACATCGAATGAATATGCAGATAGCTTTGGTTTTACAGAAAAAGAAGTTTTTGCAGCATTGGATGAATACGGAAAGAGCGACAAGAAAGCAGTTGTAAAAGAATGGTATGATGGTTTTACATTTGGAGATTGTGTAGATATTTATAATCCATGGTCGATCATTAATTACCTTGATACTGGAAAACTGGGAGCATATTGGGCTAACACCAGTTCCAATAGTCTGATTGATAAGTTAGTGCGAAGTGGAAATGTATCGGTAAAAGAAGATTTTGAGACTCTATTACAAGGAAAGAATCTGGTGAAGCAGATTGATGAACAGATTGTATATGATCAGCTTTATACAAAAGAGGATGCGATCTGGAGTCTGCTTCTCGCAAGTGGATATCTAAAAATAGAAAAAACAGAATTCGATGAGAGAACAGGAAAACTTGATTATTATCTCCGTTTGACAAATAAAGAAGTGCGAATTATGTTCCTACGGATGATCCGTGACTGGTTTGCCAATTATGATTGCGGATATAATGAGTTTATCCAGGCATTACTCAGTAATGATTTAGAAGCAATGAATGTATATATGAACAGAGTGGCGTTAAATACATTCAGCTTCTTTGATAGCGGAAAAAGACCATCTGCAGAAAGCGAACCGGAGAGATTTTATCATGGCTTTGTTCTTGGATTGTTAGTTGAACTGGAAGATCGTTACTATATATCATCCAATCGAGAAAGCGGATTTGGAAGATATGATGTAATATTGGAACCGAGGGACAAGAATGAGAATGCATATATTATAGAATTCAAGGTTTACGATCCGGAAAAAGAGAAGACACTGGAAGACTCAGTAAAGAACGCTTTAGTTCAGATAGAAGAGAAGCAGTATGCAACAAAGCTGATAAAACGTGGGATTCGGGCGGAAAATGTCAGAAGATATGGATTTGCTTTTTGCGGGAAGAAAGTGCTGATTGGTAGAGAAACAGCAGCATAGAAGTACAGAATCTTTAACATTGCAATAAAACGACAGAACGAAAGGACTACAACCAACATGTTATACGATGAGATTATGAAGATAGTAACACTGGCAGGGGAACTGATGCTTCAGGCACAGGACGAGGAACTGACAGTTTTTGATAAAGAAGGAACTGCAAATTTTGTGACAAAGCATGACAAGGAGATTCAGTTTTATCTGATCCAGAACCTGCGTCAGCTTATACCGGAAGCAACATTCCTTGCAGAGGAAGATGGAATGCAGCAGGAACTTGGAGACGGCTATTGCTTCATTATAGACCCGATTGACGGAACGACGAACTTCATCTTTGATTATAAGCACAGCTGTATCTCAGTCGGTCTGACGAAGTTTGGAAGAATGCTGTTTGGCTGTGTTTACAATCCATATACAAGAGAAATGTATTCCGCTGTGAAGGGCGAAGGTGCCAAGCTGAACGGAAAAGAGATTCATTGTTCTGATAAAGGACTTGCAGACAATCTGGTCGCATTCGGAACAGCACGTTATCAGACGGAGGACACGGATAGAATCTTTAATCATGCAAAGAAACTGTATCTGAACAGTCTCGGAATCCGTGCCGGTGGTTCCGCAGCACTTGATATCTGCCGCGTGGCATCCGGTGCAAACGGAGTGTATCTTGAACTGATGTTGTATCCGTGGGATTATGCGGCAGCATCACTGATTGTGATGGAAGCCGGAGGATTTATCTCAACGGCAGAAGGTGGAATGATCACGCTGGATCAGCCGTGTTCGATACTGGCAGCAGGAAGACAGTGCTGGAAGGAAGCAAGCCAGTTGTTGAGTGAATGATCAGAAGAATGGAATAGAGAGAAAAAATAGAAGGGAACTGAATTCATATGTTTACGCATGAGATGATAAAATCTTTTAATCAGTTGGAGATGGATGTGTATAATTACATCATCAGCAATGAAGAGAAAGTAGCATATATGAAAGTACGTGAACTGGCAGAGGAGGTTCATGTTTCGACAACGACGATCCTTCGCTTTTGTAAAAAGGTAGGATGCGAAGGTTATTCTGAATTCCGTTTGAAATTAAAACAGGAAGTCAACAGCAAGGAACAGAAGAAGATCAATATGGATCTTACTGCGGTAAAAGATTTCTTTGAGAGAGTTCAGACACAGGCATTTGCTGAAAACATCCAGGAGGCTGTGAAGCTACTGACAAAGGCATCGTCAATTATATTTGTAGGTGTGGGGAATTCTTCTATTATAGGAAAGTATGGAGCAAGATACTTTAATAATGTAGGATGGTTTTCTTTTGCAATTGATGATCCATTTACTCCGGTATTTCGCGGAAAAGGTGAGAGGACAGCTACGGTTGCATTGTCTGTATCAGGAGAGACAGAGCAGACACTGATGCTGGCAGAAAAACTGAAAAGAAGAGGGAGCAGCCTGATATCTATTACAAATAAGGCAAATTGTTCTTTGGCAAAGATGAGTGACTGCAATATAAATTATTATGTTTCAGAGTATAAGAAAGACGAAAATTATGATCTGACATCACAGATGGCAGTCGTTTTTATTTTGGAATTAATCGGAAGAGAATTGAAGGGAGTCCATAACGATACAGATGATCTGTTTCAAAATGATATAGAAGATTCATTTCACTAAGGTTGCCGGCTGTAATGGTACGAATAGTAACCAGATAAGTAACAAAAAAAACAGAATACACGAAAAAGTATCATAATACACAAAAAAGAAAGGGAAAACAGTGCATTTTACACAATAAAGTAGAATGCCCTGTTTTTTTTATGTAACAAATTCCGTTCATATGGAACGGAAACCAGAAACAGGAAAAAGTACTGACAAAATGGAAAATGCCTGTTATACTAGCACCATCAAAACAAATGAGAAAAAATTAGGGAGGAAACAATCATGGTAATTCGATTATTTTGTGCAGCAGGAATGTCAACAAGTCTTCTGGTAAAAAAGATGGAAGAGGCAGCAAAGGAAAAAGGAAAAGATGCTGACATCGCAGCATATCCATTTACAGATATGGAACGCATGATTGAAGGCGCGGATGTAGCACTGCTCGGACCACAGGTAGGATATCAGCTTGCCAGAGCAAAAGAGATCTGTGATCCAAAAGGGGTTCCGGTAGATGTGATCCCAATGCAGGATTATGGAATGTGCAATGGAATGAATGTTTTGAAATTTGCATATAAGCTTGCGAAAAATAAATAAGAGAAAACAAAGATACACAATTTAAAGTAAAGGGTAGTAGCAAATGAAAGAGAAATTTAACGAAAAAGTAATCCCTGTGATCCTTAAGTTTATTAATACAAAGGGAATACAGTCAATTAAAAACGGTATGGTGACTTCCATGTCTCCTCTGATCATCGGATCAATCTTCCTGATCCTGTCAAACTTTCCGGTAAAGGCAGTTGTCGATGTATTAGAGTCTACAGGAATCAAAGCAGTATTAGATCAGGCATGTGGCGCAACATTCTCCATCAGTGCGATGATCGCAGTTATCGGTATCAGCTATAGCTATGCGAAACTGGAAAATCAGGAACCACTCAACTGTGCAATTATTTCATTGGCATCATTCTTGATTCTGATGCCTTCGTCCAAAACAACAGAAAGTGGAGAAGTTGTTGGTGGAATCATTGATAAGACATGGACAGCAGGACAGGGAATGATTGGAGCAATCATTGTCGGATTGATCGTACCGCTTGTTTACTGTTGGTTTTTGAAGAAAAATATACGTATTAAAATGCCGGCCGGAGTTCCGGAAGGTGTAACAAATGCATTCTCAGCATTAATCCCGGCATTCGTAATCCTGACAGGGACTGCAGTAATTCACGGTATCTGTTCTATTGGATTCAACACAACAGGTATGGAAATTATTTACAAAGTTGTTCAGACACCACTTCAGAAAATGACAGACTCCCTTGGTGGAGCAGTTCTGATGTGCTTTACAGGACCATTCCTGTGGTTCTTCGGAGTTCATGGTTCAACAGTAGTTGGTGGAATCATGACAGGACTTTTACAGGCAAACAGCCTTGCAAACCAGGCTATTATTGACAGTGGTGTAGAACTTACAATAGCAAACGGAGGCCATATTGTAACACAGCAGTTTTATGATCAGTTTATCAATATAACAGGTGCAGGTATCACAATCGGACTTGTAATGTATATGTTCTTCTTTGCAAAATCAAAACAGTTGAAAGCACTTGGTAAAGTGGGAATTATTCCGGCATTATTTGGAATCAATGAGCCAGTTCTGTTTGGTACTCCGATCGTTATGAACCCAATGCTTGCAATTCCGTTTATTGGAATGCCTGTGATCGCATGTTTAATCCAGTATTTTGCACTGTATACAGGAATCTGCCCATTATATGGAGCAACACAGATTCCATGGACTTGTCCACCGATTATCTCAGGATTCCTTTTAGCAGGATGGAAAAGTGCTTTGCTTCAGTTAGTAATCCTTTGTGTTTCATTCTTTGTTTATCTGCCATTCATTAAGAAGGTTGACAAGATGAATCTGGTTCAGGAGAAGAATCAGCCAGTAGAAGATGAGGATGAAGACTGGTAAAATCAGAATTTAAAAATAATAAAAGCAGGACAGGAGACAAAAATGGACGAAAAATTTGAATTGGCATGTTTTCAGATTATTACATATGTAGGTACAGCAAGAACACATTTTATCAATGCAATCCATTGTGCGAAAGAGGGGAAATATGATGAGGCAGCAGAGCTGATTAAACAAGGAGATGAAGCCTTTTCACTTGGGCATAACGCTCATGCAGACCTTCTGACAATGGATGCAAACGGAGAGATTTCTAATGGATACATGCTTCTGATGCATGCAGAAGATCAGCTTATGAGTGCAGAGAGTTTCCGTATTCTCGCAGATGAATTCATTGCACTGTATAAGAGAATTGATGAGAAATAATCATCAAGATGTAATTGAATATAGAAACAGAAAAGTTGGGGGCAAAAGCCCCCAACACTATTATACAAAGCAATTAAGACAACAGGAAGGAAATAACAATGGGATTTCGAAAAGATTTTCTCTGGGGCGGCGCAGTTGCTGCTCATCAGCTGGAAGGTGCCTATGATCGAGATGGAAAAGGCCTGAGCATTATGGACGTTGTAACCAGCGGAGATGTAAATACAAGAAGAAGAATAACAGGTGAAATACTAAAAGGCGAGAATTATCCGAATCATGAAGCAATCGATTTTTATGATTACTATAAAGAAGATATCCGCTTATTTGCGGAAATGGGATTCAAGTGTTTCCGTACAAGTATTGCATGGACACGTATCTTCCCAAATGGTGATGAAGAACAGCCGAATGAAGCCGGATTAAAATTCTATGATGACATGTTTGATGAATGTCTGAAATATGGGATCGAACCAGTAATCACACTGAGTCATTTTGAGATGCCTCTGCATCTTGTACAAGAGTACGGTGGATGGAGAAGCAGAAAACTGATTGATTTCTTCGTGAAATTTGCAGTAACATGCTTTGAGCGATACAAAGACAAAGTAAAATACTGGATGACATTTAATGAGATTAATAATCAGGCAGATATCGGTGACGGATTCATGCTTTACGCTAATTCCGGGATTGTAGTTAAACCAGAAGAAAATGTAGAAGAATTGATGTATCAGGCATCTCACTACGAACTGGTTGCCAGTGCCGAAGCGATAAAAGCAGGACATAAGATCAATCCGGAATTTCAGATTGGCTGCATGATCGCAATGTGCCCGATCTATCCGGCTACCTGCCGTCCGGAAGATATACTGCAGGCTGAAAAAGCTATGCAGAAAAGATATTATTATACAGATGTGCATGTAAAAGGAGAATACCCTGTAAATATTTTGAAATACTGGGAAAGAAAAGATCTTAAGATTGACGTAACAGAAGAAGATCTTGCAGTGTTAAAACAGGGCTGTGTCGATTACATCGGTTTCAGTTATTATATGTCTTTCTGTACAAAAGCAAAACCAGACAATCCGGAATATGATTACCGTGGAGAAAAGGATCGTATAAAGAACCAGTATGTAAAGGCAAGTGAATGGGGATGGCAGATTGATCCGATTGGACTGCGCTATTCATTGAACTGGTTTACAGATCGCTACAAAGTACCATTGTTTATTGTAGAAAATGGATTTGGAGCATATGATACTTTAGAAGAGGATGGAAGCATCCACGATCCATACCGTGTAGAATATCTGCAGCACCACATTTCAGAAATGAAAAAGGCGGTAGAGGAAGATGGTGTAGATCTGATGGGTTATACACCATGGGGATGCATCGACCTTGTCAGTGCAGGAAGCGGTGAGATGGATAAGAGATATGGATTCATCTATGTGGATAAACATAACGATGGAACAGGAGACTTATCCAGACGGAAGAAAGATTCTTTCGAGTGGTATAAAGAAGTTATTTCAACAAACGGCGAAAATATCAATTAGTTGACAGGATGACTATTAAAAAAAGTGTCTATATCAAGAAACAATAAAAGGTTCTGATATAGACACTTTTTGCACGTGGATTCAAAAAAGAAGAGATTCGACATTACGGATTTGCATTTGAAGGAAAGAAAATTCTGATCGGGACGCGAGAATAATGTTACAAAACATGGCGAAAAAGTGCGGAAAAATGTTACAGAAGCTGATAAAAAACGCGGAAAAATGTATCTATGAGGTGGATCTGGCGGGATTGTAAAAAGTTATCCACATTTTATAAACAAAAAAATTGAGTTATGAACAATAAACACATTGCAATTTGATATCACATCACGTATTCTAGAACTACTCCTATTAAGGGGCGAGAGATATTGTTGCCAATGGAATATGAATTTAGACGGCGACAAGTTGGAACGGATTTTACTTTGTTTATGACATCGCTTTAGTAGTAACAAGGATAACAGAAACTGTTTTTCAGACTTATGGGGAAGTCTGTAAGAATAGTGGATCGTTAGAAGAATACGAAAGAAAGATGATGTGAAGATGAAAAACAAATTACAACAATATTTCCCGATGATTCGCACAGAAGGTGAGGTGCTGAAAGAACTTCGGGAAAATAAGCGGCTATGGGAAACATTTTGCGGATGGGAAGAAAAATATCAGAAAGAATACCTTGACATCTGTACAGGTGTCAAAGGAGTGAAATTACTGTATGATACTTACTTTAAGGCAATTATGAATCCTGATACAAGACCAGAACGGTTAAATGATTTCCTGTCGGAAATACTTGGAAAGAAAATTAAGATTTTAAAAGTTCTGCCAAATGAATCAGCTAAAATAGCAGCGGAAAGTTCACTTCTCATTATGGATATTGTTGTTCAGTTTGAGGATGGCAGTATTGCAAATGTAGAAGTTCAGAAAGTAGGATACTTATTTTCGGGACAGAGAAGTGCCTGCTACTCTTCGGATCTGTTGCTCAGGCAGTATAAAAGAGTCCGATTAGAATTAGGAAAATCATTTACTTATAAAGAAATTAAAAAAGTATATACAATAGTTCTGTTTGAGAAAAGCAATGCAGCTTTTACTAAGTTTTCAAAAGAACAATACATTCATCGCTTTGAACAAAAAAGTGATACTGGTGTGGAGATGGATTTGTTACAGGAATATACTTTCATTTGCCTTGACATTTTTAATAACACCATTCATAATGAAGGCAGAAAGATAGAGAGCAGACTGGAAGAGTGGCTCGTATTTCTAAGTCAGGACGATCCAGACATGATTATCAATCTGTTAAATTGCAATCCGGAATTTAAAAGGATATACGAGGAAGTCTATACCATCTGCCTGAATATGGAGAGGATGATGAGTATGTTTTCAAAAGAACTTGAGATTTTAGATCGAAACACAGTAAAATTGATGGTTGATGAGATGATAGAAGAATACACTAAAATGACGGAAGAACATGCAAAAAGGATGGAAGCGTTAGATGAAGTAGGCAGACAGATGGAAGCTGAACAGGAGAAGCTGAAAGCGGACGAAGAGAGGCTGAAAGCGGACGAAGAGAAGCTGAAAGCGGACGAAGAGAAGCTGAAAGCGGACGAAGAGAAACTGAAAGCGGACGAAGAGAAACTGAAAGCGGACGAAGAAAAGCTGAAAGCGGACGAAGAAAAGCTGAAAGCCGATGAAGTGAAATTAAAAGCAAGGAAAGAGAAGTTAGAAACAGATGTAGCTAAACAGAAAAAGCGTGCAGAGACAGCAGAAGCAGAGGTTGAGTATCTGCGAAAGCAATTAGCGGAGCTGCAAAAATCAAATAAGTAATAACGGAGAAGAGCCAATATTCGAGTTTGTCAAGAAATCCAGGAATATTGACTCTTCTTTTTTGAACTTAGGAAGAGGTAAAATAAAGGGTGTAAGTTTTTCACCTATCCCCTATATTCCCCCGGCTGGCAGTGATACTTCTCTTGGAACTTCTTATAGAAGAAGGTGACATTTTCATATCCGGCTCGCTGGGCAATTTCAGTTATCGGAAGATTTGTCTGCTTCAGCAGATTGGCAGCAGTCTGCAGTTTCTGCGCCTGGATTAATTGAATATAAGTCATACCAGTATATTTCTTAAGAAGACGCGTGACATAGTTTGGACTGATATGGAAAAAGTCAGCGACGGATTCCTGCGTACATGTTCTGAAATTCCGTTCAATATAACGCAGCATAGGAACCACAACACTGTTGTGTGAGTAGGAGTCTCCCTTTGTCAAATCGTCTTCGTAGACATTGATCAATTCCGCCATGATCGTGTAGAAAAGATGCATGATGATATCCGTAGAATTAATGGATGGATCAAAGCACTCACAGAACAGTTCATTAAAGAACATTGGAATTCTACGGTCATTTTCTGAGTGGAAAAGCAGGTAGTGGTCATGGTCAGTCTTTTCGTTGATCGCATTGATAAAAAAGCGAGAGAGTATACTATCATTAGAAAACTGATTAAACATATGCTCACGCAGGAAGTCCGTCTTGGGGATAATGCTGATCATGATATCATTCTCTCCAAGCGGAGCAATTGAGTGTGGGCAGTTTGTGTCAATCAGGAGAACCTGGTTCTTTTGCAGAGTGATCGGGTGTCCGTCAATAACCTGCGGGCAGCTACCGGAATAGACATAGTTGATTTCAATGTGGGTATGGATATGTTCCGGAACTGCACTGAAGCGGGAATTTTTCTTGATTGATATCTCAGATAGTTCTGCATTAAGTCCGGGAGAGTGATTAGTTGGTTTATTATCAAGGGAGAAATAAGCAACATCTAAGTCCAATACAGAGTATTCAACTCCATTATATTGCTTTTTTGGCATATCTTTCCAGCCATCATAGACATATCCCTTGCGATATTTTTCTTCGCTTGGAGATAGTGTGGTAAGATAATGATGTAGTGCTTTCAGATTCATAAGACAGGTACCTCCTTTGCATGAAGTGTAGCAGATTGTGTGGAAATGGTCAATGAAAAGTGAGGAAACTGATATTTTTTTCTGATGTGCAAGTGAATATAATAGAGAGCATAGAGAAATGCATTTCAGGAAACTATTAGATTAAATGTGAATGATGAATGGGAGGAACTAACATCATGGCAAAGGAAGATTATGGACAGCTGGCGAAAGAAGTAGTAGCTGCTGTTGGTGGGAAAGATAATATCATTAATGTCACAAACTGTATGACACGTTTACGTTTTGTTTTGAAAGATGATACAATTCCGAATAAGGATGAGGTCAGCAAGATCAAAGGTGTCAAAGGTGTTATGAATCAGGGAGGCCAGTATCAGGTGATTATTGGCACTCATGTAAGTGAAGTAGTTAAATTCGCAAAAAAAGAAGCAGGGATCACAGAGAATGGCAAGACGGTAAATAAAGAAGATTACCAGGTGGCGAAAAAAGACAGTCTTTGGAATCGGTTTTTTAAGGTGATATCTGGATGCATCATGCCAATGATCGGCCCAATGATCGCAGGAGGAATCCTGAAAGGAATCCTTGTTATTCTTACAACAGCAGGTGTGCTTACAAAGACAGACGGAACATACCTTGTACTTTATGCAGCGTCAGATGCGATCATGTACTTTATGCCGATCATCGTAGGATTTTCCTGTGGAAAGATATTCGACTGTAATCCATATACGACAGCTGCAATCGGTGCAGCACTCGTATACCCGGATCTGGTAGCGGCTATTGCAGCGGAAGGTGGAATTACATTCCTTCACATTCCGGTATCTACAACAACTTATGCGAACACATTATTCCCTATCATCTTGGCATCTTTCTTTGCAAGCAAGGTAGAAAAGCTGGCAAAAAAAGTGATTCCGCAGATGATTCAGTTAATGATTGTTCCTAGTATTGTGCTTGCAATAACAGTACCGCTTTCCTATCTGGTGATCGGACCGGTTATGCAGTATGTTTCTAATGGACTTTCTGCAATAGTTTGTGGCATCTTTAACTTTAGCCCAATCCTTGGAGGTCTGCTCTTTGGAGCATTCTGGCAGTTGGTTGTTCTCCTCGGTTTACACGCAGCATTTATTCCGGTACTGATGAACAACCTGTTTACACTTGGAAGTGATCCGATTAACGCAATTCTCGGACTGACAGTATGGGCACTTGCCGGAGTAGCACTTGGATACTCACTCAGAACAAAAGATCCGGATAAACGTAGTGCGGGATTTGGTAGTTTCGCATCCGCACTCTGTGGAGTAACAGAGCCGGCAATCTATTCTATTGCTGTGCCAAATATGAAATTATTTGCCTGCGCATGGGTAGGTGGAGGAATCTCCGGTGCAATCCTCGGAGGGCTCGGAGCTAAATTATATGCACTTGCAGGAGACGGACTCTTCCGTATTCCTGGAATGATCAATCCGGCAGGACTGGACATCAGTTTCTATGGATTTATCGCGTGTGCAGCACTCGCATTTATAGTGTCAGCGGTACTGGCATACATTGTACAGGGAAAAGAAGAGAAGAAAAACTAAAAGCTAGTAATGATACAAGGGAGACAGAAAATGAAGAACGGATTATATCCATTTTTTTGGCAGCATGGAGAAGAACATGCGATATTGAGTGAATATATGGACAAGATAGCAGAAAGTGGGATGAAAGGGGTGTGCATAGAGGCACGCCCGCATCCGGACTTCGTTGGAGATCAGTGGTGGAGCGATCTGGATCTGATTCTTGCGAAAGCAAAAGAAAACGAGATGAAAGTCTGGATTCTCGATGACTCCCATTTCCCAACAGGATATGCGAATGGAAAAGTGAAAGAATGCTATCCACAGTATTTGAAAAAATATCTTGATATGCGCCGCTATGATGTGCAGGGACCGATGCGTCAGATGCGTATCGATCTGAAACTTTTGAAAGGAAGACCGTGGGACAAACCGGATCCGGAACAGGAGATCCTGAAAGTCTACATGGCAAAACGAATCAGCCGCTATACTGAGCCGGGAGATCCGATCAATGCAGAGACTTTGACAGATATCACAGAATGTATGGATATGGAAAAACGCCTTCTGACACTGGATGTCGAAGACGGTGCATGGAGCATTTTTATTCTTTACCAGACCGGAAGAGGCGGCGAAGAGGCAACGAAAGATTACCTCAATCCGCTTGTGAAAGAAGCAACACAGGTTCTCATTGATGAGGTCTACGAACCACATTATGCACATTACAAAGAAATGTTCGGAACGTTGATCGAAGGTTTCTTCTCAGACGAACCGAGATTTGGAAATGAAAAAGGAACGGAAGCGCGAATCGGATCTGATATGGTTCTTCCATGGAGAGAAGATCTTGAAAAAGAGCTGGGATTTGATGCAAAATATCTGCCGCTCTTATGGGTAAATGCAAACGGTGCCGAAGCAGAGATTCGTTACCGCTACATGGATCTGATCACAAAGCTGTATCGTGATAATTTTACAAATGTTCTTTCAGACTGGTGTCATGCACATGGTGTGATGTATCTTGGACATACAATTGAAGACAACGGTGCACATGCAAGACTCGGATACGGAACAGGACATTATTTCCGCGGACAGGAGACGATGGATTACGCAGGAATCGATGTGATCGGAGGCCAGATTGTTCCGGGGATGAATTATCATCATGACGCATTCAATACCGGTGGAAGCAATGGAGAATTTTACCACTATGCACTCGCAAAACTGGCTTCTTCTGCAGCACATTTAGACCCGCTCAAGAACGGTAATTCCATGTGTGAAGCCTTCGGAGCTTACGGATGGAACGAAGGACTGAAGATGATGAAATGGATCGCAGATCATCTGATTGTCCGTGGAATCAATCATATCGTTCCACATGCGTTTGACCCGAAGAAATTCCCGGACTTCGACTGCCCACCGCATTTCTATGCGCATGGAATGAATCCGCAGTTTCGGTATTTCTCAACATTCAGTAATTATGTGAATCGTCTGATGGAATTGTTCAGAGACGGAACACACCCGGCGAAGGTCGGAGTACTCTATCCGGCTGAGCAGGAATGGGGAGGAGAGTATATGCCAATCGAGAAACCGGCAAGAGCACTGACGGAACATCAGATCAGTTTTGATATCATTTCACTGGATTACCTTGCAGGCGCAGAGCTGCAGGAGAAACAGTATATTATCAATGGACAGAATTTCGAGGTGCTGGTTGTTCCTTATAGCACTTTCCTGCCACAGCAGGGAAAAGAGCTTCTTAGTCAATTAGAGCAGTCGGGAGTTCGTGTGATCTATCTTGAAAAAGAGATTTATAACTTTGATATGCAGAAAGAATTGGGACAATATCAGGCAGTAAAATTCACTAATGCGTATCCGGAGCTTGCAGTCGGAGAATATATGAAAAATGATGTGTATTGTCTTATGTTATTTAATGAAAATATTGGAAATACAATCGACACAGAACTGACAATTTCAGACGGAAATGCAGTCTACCGTTACGATGCATTTGCCAATACTTTGACAGAAGTATCACAGAAATCACAGCTCATTCTGCAGCCATATGAATCAGCGGTATTTCTTCAGGGAGAAGAAAATCAAGTGAAGGTGATCGCGGAAGAGTTGGAGGCCACTTTCACTGAAGGATTTGATAGAGGAAGTGGCAAGAAATCATTTGATACAGATGATAGAATGGAAGACAGAACAGATCTGCTTCCGGAAAAATGGGAAGCAACATTTGCAGACAGCTGTTCTTATCCGGAATTCAAAGAAACCGTTCCGACAGAAAAGCTGGATTTGATCAGCGATATCACAGGTTTTGAAAATAAATCAGGAACCGTGCGTTATGAAGGAACAATGCAGCTGGAAAAGATAGATACAGAAAGAAGTATTCAACTTGATCTTGGGAATGCTTATGAGACAGCAGAAGTGTTTGTAAATGGACATTCCGTAGGAGTTCGTATTTGTAAGCCATATCGATTCGATCTGACAGGACTTCTCAGAGAAGGAGAGAATCAGCTGGCGGTCGAAGTGACGAATACACTTGGTACACAGATGAGAGATGCAATCAGTCATTATCTGCCAATTGAACCGTTTGGTGTAGAAGGAATGGTGCATCTTTATATAGAAGAATAAATTTGAAAATCAGCAGGAGGCAGTAAGATGAGTTTACCGGAAAATTTTTTGTGGGGCGGCGCAACAGCAGCGAACCAGTGCGAAGGTGCATATAATGTGGATGGAAGAGGACTGGCAAATGTCGATATATGTCCGGCAGGAAAAGACCGATTCAAGGTAATGCTTGGACATGGAGAGACACTAGAGCCGGATACAGAACATATCTATCCGGCAATGGAAGGAATCGACTTCTATCATCATTACAAAGAAGATATCGCACTTCTTGGTGAAATGGGATTCAAGACCTTCCGTCTGTCGATTGCCTGGTCAAGAATTTTTCCAAATGGTGATGACGCAGAACCAAATGAAGCAGGACTTCAATTCTATGAAAATGTATTTAAAGAATGCCATAAATACGGAATTGAGCCGCTTGTTACGATCACACACTTTGATTGTCCGATTCATCTGACAAAAGAGTACGGAGGCTGGAAGAACCGAAAACTGATCGAGTTCTATAAGAAACTCGTAACCGTACTTTTTACACGCTATAAAGGTCTTGTAAAATACTGGCTGACATTTAATGAGATCAACATGATCCTTCATCTCCCATTTATGGGGGCAGGACTTGTCTTCAAAGAAGGAGAAAATGAGACACAGGCGAAATATCTTGCGGCACATCATGAGCTGGTAGCGTCTGCAGAAGCAACAAGAATCGCTCATGAGATCGATCCGGAGAATAAGGTCGGATGTATGCTGGCAGCTGGTCAGACTTATCCATACTCCTGTGCGCCGGAAGATGTATGGAAAGCGATGGGAAAAGACCGCGAAAACTACTTCTTCATCGATGTACAGGCAAGAGGTGAGTATCCGGCTTATGCAAAGAAATTTTTCGAAAGAGAAGGAATCCAGCTCGATATCACAGAAGAAGATGAAAAGCTCCTGAAAGAAAATACAGTTGATTTTGTTTCATTTTCTTACTACTCTTCCAGATGCGCAAGTGCGGATGCGAGCGTTGATACAACAGATGGAAATGTATTCGCAACAGTCAAAAATCCATACCTGAAAGCAAGCGAGTGGGGATGGCAGATTGATCCGTTGGGACTTCGTATTACAATGAATGCACTGTATGACAGATATCAGAAGCCGCTCTTCATCGTAGAAAATGGACTCGGAGCGGTAGACCAGCCGGATGAGAACGGCTATGTAGAAGATGATTATCGTATAGAATATTTGAAAGCACACATTTTAGCTATGATGGACGCCGTAGAGATTGACGGTGTGGAAATTATGGGTTATACTTCATGGGGATGCATTGATTTAGTTAGTGCTTCAACCGGTGAAATGAAAAAGCGTTATGGCTTTATCTATGTTGACAAAGATGATAATGGAAAAGGCACGCTGAGACGTACAAAGAAGAAATCATTTGACTGGTATAAGACCGTAATTGAAACCAATGGACAATGTTTAAAAGAAAGAGGCGAGAAGTAGGTATGTTTTCATTTTTCAAGAAAAAACAGGCTCCTGCAGAAGAGAATAAGCCATTCGTTGTAAAGGCTTATCTGTCAGGAAAAGTAGTACCAATCGAGGAAGTAAAAGACGAGGTGTTCTCATCTAAAGCATTAGGTGACGGACTTGCAATCGAGCCGGAAGAGAATGTGATCGTGGCACCATGTGACGCAACAGTTTCTGTATTAATGGAAGGCTCCAGACACGCAGTCGGACTTACACTTGCGAACGGAGTAGAGATTTTGATCCATGAAGGAATCGACACTGTGAATATGGAAGGTGACGGATTCGAGTACTTCGTGAAAGAAGGAGATAAGGTAAGCGCAGGAGACAAGCTGCTCTCATTTGATCCGGAGAAGATCAAAGCACACGGATATGAGAAAACATGTATTCTCGTAGTTACAAACGGAGATGATTATCCGGATATGAAGCTGCACACAGGAATGGATGCAGTACAGGGCGAGACAGTGATCGCTGAATTTTAATATTGATTTTTAGGAATGACCGACCGCTGAGGATGGAGCAGAGTTTTGAAACCGTCCCCGGCGGTCTTTCTTTTTTTATGAAAACGAAACGTTTCGCTTTTGAAAAAGCAGGAAAGTTATGGATCTAACTTAGAATGGTAGTGCTGGTAGCTAAACAGAAATACAGGATAAGGCGAATAAAAGGAAAAAATAATACAAAATACATAATCTATTTCTAGACAAATCATAATAATGTGTCTAAAGTGCAAAAAAATGATAAAAAAACACGGGAAAACAGGTGAAAATTGCTAAAACGCAATTGACAAGAGAATATCTGTGTACTATAATCTGCTTGACGTGAAAAAGAAGGCTAAAGTCTTAGATTTAAACGAACCGTTTCATTAAGAAGAAACAGGAAATCAAGACAAAGGAGTCGATGATGTATGAAGAACGATTTGAAGCATCTAAGAAGAAGCGAATTGATCGATCTGATCTATGAGATGAAGAAGCGGGAGATAGAGCTTCAGACCAGGCTGGATGAGGCGGAAGCAAAGCTTCAGGCCAGAGAGATCACGATGGAGAAAGCGGGATCGATCGCAGATGCGGCAGTGCAGCTAAGTGGTGTATTCCAGGCGGCACAGGAAGCTGCTGACACCTATCTTAAATCGATAAAAGCAAAGGAAAAAGAATTGGCACGCCTGACAAAGCAGGCCAAGAAGAATAGGCGAGATTAGAGCAGTGAAGAAGAAAGAACGTTCAGTTAATATCCCTACAATAGAAGAAGTTGAGAACGAACAGAAGAGGCTGAGACACCGGGCAGTGTATCAAAGAACACTCCGCGGTACGATCGCAGTATTGCTTGTAGTAGCGGCAATCTCTGTTCTGGTGGCAACCCTGTGGATGCCGGTTCTGCAGATTTACGGTTCTTCCATGTCACCGACATTGGAAGCCGGGCAGATCGTAGTATCGGTGAAGACCAATCAGCTGAAGACAGGAGAAGTCGTTGCATTCTGGCAGGGAAATAAGCTCCTGATCAAGCGCGTGATCGCAGGTCCTGGACAGTGGGTTGATATTGATATGGACGGAAATGTGACGGTTGACGGACAGACACTGGACGAACCGTATCTGACAGAAAAAGCACTTGGAAATTGCGACATTGATCTCCCGCATCAGGTATCAGAAGCACATTGGTTTCTGATGGGAGATAACAGAGATACATCGGTCGATTCAAGAAGCACCGCAATCGGTGATATTTCAAAAGACCAGATAGAAGGGCAGATCATATTCCGGATCTGGCCGTTGAATAAAGCAGGAAGCATACAGTGAAATAATAAATAATTAGTTTAGTTTATAAGGTATCGAAGGGAAGACTGACACAGGAAGGCAGCAGATACACACCAGAAAAAAGAAGGTGGATTTGTGCAGAATAAAGGAACGGATTATATCAGAAGATTATTAAAAGACAAAACCCGGTTAAAACGGTGGAGAAAGATGATTCTGTGTCTGTCCTGTGTAGTTGTTTTCTGTACGGTCTATGCGCTGATTCTCCCGGCGATCACGCTGGAGAGAAAGACAGTCTGTGGTCAGGAAGAGCATAGCCATACAGAAGAATGCTATTCGAGTGACGGACAGCTGACTTGCGGAAAAACAGAACATATACATACCGAATTGTGTTATGCAGACGATAAGACATCGGAAGATCAATCAGGGGAGGATTCCCAGCAGACACCGGAGCAGAACCAAGACCAGAGTCAAAGCCAAGATCAGGTTCAGACATCAGATAACGGAAATGCAGCTCAGAACGGAGAAAATGGAGATACAGCAGGAACCACAGCGGATGAGACATCTGGCAATGATGAAGAAAGCATTGTGGCAGGGAGTACACCGGCGCCGGCAGCAGAGGGCGAAGACGGAACAGGAAGTACTACGACGGTGACGGAAGGGTTTGATCTGAGTGCGGATGCGAATAAGGCGGATTTAAAAGGCGTTGTTTTACAGTATTATGATGCAACACAGAAAACATGGATTAATATTCAGGAAAATGTAAATAACACAATCCCCGGAGATGCGAAAATCAAGTTAACGGTTCAGTATCAGAATGTATCAATTGATCAGTTGCTAACAAAATATAACTGTAAAATGACGTATGATATTCCAGAGCTCCTGCGTAATATGACAGCCGAAGGAAAAATTTTTGATAGTAATAATGATGAGGTGGGAACGGTTACAGCGCAAGAAGGAAAAATCGTTGTTGCGTTTAAAAAGGAGTATCTTGAAGGTTTAAAAACAAAGAACGATACCGTAATTGCAGGAGATTTCTATGCTGAAGGAGATGTTAAACTCAGTCTGTTGCCAAATACCGGGGAAACAACATTGACTACTGCAGGTAAGAATTATACGTTGAATTTTGGACCGGATGCGCTTGCTAAATATGGAAAAGTAACTGTTAATAAACAATGTGTTAGTACGAATGTGATTTCCCGAGATGATGGAAATTATTTAGAATATACGATTACAGTAACGGCGGGAGAAGACGGATGCCCGGATGTTTCGGTAGTGGATACATTTACAAATAATAGCAGCAATGTGGATTCTTATGCACAAATTGCAACGACAGTGACCGAGCTTAAAGGAAGTGAAAATGGAGTAGCTCCATATGAGACAGTTGCAGAGGGGAAAACGCATGGTACGATTTATAAAGGAAATAAGACGGATGATAAGACAATTCCGGTAGTTCCAACAGGAACTAAAATTACTGAACCGGGAAGCATGGTCTGGAAAATAGGCGAAATGGCAGCTGGTGAGGTACGTACACTTACATACTTTGTAAAACTAAAAGGAAAAGTTAATCTTAACCAAGCAGAAATCAAGAATAAAGCAGATGTATTTTTAAAGAACTATCAGAGAGCATATGATGAGGCTTCATTTACACCGAAGATTAAATATGATATGGCGAAAAATCGTGATGCTAAATATGTTAATAATATTGTAAAAAATTCAGATGGTTCATACACAATTAATTATAAAATTGAGTTTTCATTAGATGAAAATAATAGTAATTTCCCATTAAAGAACTTTGAACTTCGTGATTTTTTAGATTATGGAGATATATATACGAATTCAGAATTACTTGCAAAGGGATATGTATATTACAATCGTGATTCTGTCAAGTTATATGCGAAAAAAAATACAGAGACAGCATATTCGGAAGTTGCTGGAGAAGGTTACGATACGCTGTGGTCAGATAAAAGTGATAACTATACTTCCAACTGGACAAAGACAACAAATCCAACTCGTTTTAAAATTACCGGAACATCGGGTAACCCAATTACTGTAAATCCGGGAGATGGTTATTATGCGACATATAGTATTACAGTAAAGCCAGAAGCAATGGCTTACATGAAAGCAAATAGTATAGACGTAAAAAATAGATTTTTGGTAGCAGCAGAGAATGTACAGAATAATTACGATTATGGAATAGACAGAGTTTATAACCAGAAAACTGTCGGTAGTTATACATGGAACCAGAAAATGGTCGGAAATGGAACACCAGATGCTCAGACAATCACAATGAATGATAATCGATATGATCTCACGAGCGGAAAGATAACACAGGATACATCAACAGATACTACATTTACTGTTCCAGCCGGAAGTTATCCATATACTGTAAATGTCAATGAAACGCAAGGGGACTGGGATGCGACAAGTGTATCTATGAAAGATACCCTTACTCCGAATGATAAGATGGAGTATACCGGGTATGTAAAAGTGGAGGCACGAGAGTATAATTCAGCCAGTTCAAATACAGATAAATATGATGTAAAAGAAACGAAATGGGTGAAGATTGACAAATTAACGGAATTTACGTTGAAACCATCAGAGCTTGGATGGACTAACAACAATTATGCTTACAAATTCACATATTATGCAACACCTAAAAATACTGGGGCGTTTAGCTCTGCTGTTGTAAATAATAAATTTACATTGTCGGGTTTTGTAAAAGGTGAAAGTTCAATTGATATTTCCGGAATATATTCGCAAACAGAGATAACCATTTCCGGGCAGTTTAAAATGAATCTTAAGAAAGAAGCCTGGTATTACGAAGAACCAAAAGCAGATGCGAGCACATGGAAAAATGGAAAGATATACTGGGTGATTGAAGTTAACGGAACAGCAATCTTGCAAAATACATCTTTTAGAGATGCCATTTCAAATGGTACAGGATTGCAAAATTCTTATTTACATTCAGATTCGCTGGTGGGGATTTATAAAGGAACGCTGTCGGAAGGAAATACGATTACTGGATATAAGAATTTGCAAGACATAAAGGATCAATTTACCGACCCGAAATTAACGAATGAAAAGAATTTCTCTGGGGCTGGCAATTATAGTGAATTGACAGTAAAGGCAAAAAACACCATTTTTCTTGGTGGAGAAAAGTTGTACTTTATTGTGCAATCAGAGCCACAATTATTACCTGTTAATTATCGAGATTGTTTTACATATAGAAATCAGATTCAAACAAGTGATGACGGAACAAAATGGATTGATCAGGGTTCAGCAGACAAAAGCCTGTATTCTGGTGCAGATATCTTAAAAGAATTAGGACAGACATTTACTTATGATGGAACTACAGTAACAAGTAATCAAGATGGTACGGACAAGGACTACGGCTCCAATAAAGCTAGTGATAAAATCGCAGCAAGCGAATTGGACAAAACAACAGGTCCCGGACAGTATGCCGCATGGGTATTTAAGCTGAATTACGCAGGAGAACTATCTGGAAGTTATCAAGTATTGGAGCAAATCCCAGATGGAATGGAGCTTGCATATATCCGTATCAAATGGGTTGGAGACAAGCAAAAACAACAATATATTCAGTCAAAGGAAATCAATGGACTAGATGGATGGACAAAAAAGACAACAGGTAATCTTGAAACAGATAATCCAGGCAAAAGTGTGGAGACTACTTATTATGTGAAAGGAAATCAGGCATTGATTGAACTGGGTGATTTTATTGCAGGAAAAGAGCGAGATAATTATTCAGTTGATGTACAGGTTGTGTGCAGGGTGACAGATCCGAAAGTATTGCTCGGTGGAGAAAATAAGACATTTACGAATCGTGTTACACTTCAAACAACAAACGGAGAGGAAATCAGTACAGCAACATCTCCTGCCACAATAACACCGCAGAAGATCGGAAAAACATTTGTTTCTGATCAACAAAAAATAACCTTTACAATTGAAGCCAACCAGTTGGGCGAGGCACTTTCAACAGTAGAAGGCACAAAATTGAAGCTGATTGATAAACTGAGTTCTACATTGGAGCTGGATATAACAACGATTCAGGTTGTTAATAAAAATAACAATGCGGCTGTTGCGGTTACTGCCTCAATCCGAGATGATAATACATTGGAGATAGAAATTCCACATAATGTGCCGGTCAAGATAACCTATACAGCAACAATAAATGCACCGCCAGGGCAGGAAGTAGATTTTTCAAATGTAGTATATTGGGAAACATATTCTCCATCTAGCGGGACAAATGTAGAACAGAAGAATTATTCTTACACCGCGGGAGGAACAGTATCTTCCGGAAGTACGATCAAGCTGCAAATCATTAAGAAAGATCAGAATAACCTGTCTGCATCATTGGCTGGAGCTGAATTTAAGGTAGTAAATTGTACCAGAGATTCTTCTACAGGGGATATTAGCGAAGTTAGTGGAACAGGACGTAAAGAATGGACGGGAACGACAGATGCTAATGGAATACTTGAGTTAGGAACAGCAGGGGCTGGTAAATCTGTAATGGAATATAATACCATCTACAAGGTGACAGAGACAAAGGCACCGGCTGGATATGTACTAGATCAGAAACCGATTTATATTATGGTTCCGAAAAAAAATGAAGGTGAATCGGATTATTCTGAGGAAGTGAAGGCATGTATAAAAGATCCACAGATTAAGAAGCAGTATAAATCGACATATGAACTACAAGTTACAAACCATAAAGGTGAGATCACTGTAAAGAAGAAGTTTAAGAACCCGGGGGATAATGAATCAAATCCGGTGAGTGGAACGTATAAGTTTGGCTTATATGACAACGCAGAAGGAAATGTTAATCCACGTCAGACAATTTTCATCACATATGATGCAGGTGAAAAAACTACGAAATCAAATAAGTTTGTGAATTTGGAGTTGACAAAAACCTATTATGTCTTTGAACTTGATGATAAGGATCAGCCAATAAAAGATTCTTCTACAGTTGCTACTGTGAATGGAATGGAATACTTTACATCATATGCGACAACAAAGACTGGCGCAACAGAGCCAAACAGTGCAACCAACGGTGACACGGTAACCGTTACAAATCAAAGCCGTGTGAATAAACTGCCTTCCACAGGCAGTTGTGGAGTTCTTATTTACAGATTGGCAGGAGCGATATTAATACTCTTCGCGGTAGTGCTTATGCTGATGAAATACAAAGAAACAAAAAATTAACAAAAGAGAGTGTGCTGCACCCCGGAAAATTCGGGGGGGGGCAGTAACAAAAACAAGGAGGAAGAAAATGAAAATAATCAAGAAGATTGCCGCCATAATGCTCTCGGTTATGATGGTATTGGGAATGTGTAGTGTGGTAGGAGCTGCGGAGACGAGTGATAATGGAACTATAACAATTAAACCTGCAATAAAGGGACAGAATTATACAATTTATCGAATGTTAAAACTGGAGAGTTTTAGTGGAGATAACTATTCTTATAAGGCTGAAGACAAGTGGGAAACCTTTGTTAAGGATGTAACAAACAACGATGGTCAAAAATATTTCATCGTGGATGCTGATGGGTATGTTAAATGGAATTCAGCGATAACAAAGGATGCAGATAAAGCAGAACTTGCAAAAAAAGCATTGGTATATGCAAATACTTCTTCTAACGGAGTTACTACACCTGAAGAGTATAAGAAAACGGCAGGTGAAACAAAAGAAGTAAAGTACACTCAGCTTCCACTCGGTTACTATCTAGTAGATTCAAGTGTGGGTGCACTTTGTGGTCTTACTACAACACATCCTGCAGCAACAATTGAAGAAAAGAACGGTGTCCCTTCTGTAGAGAAAAAGGTTCAAGAAGATTCTACGTCAAAATGGGAATCAAGTAACACAGCAGATATTGGTCAGACAGTAAACTTCCAGACAACAATCACAGCACAGCCAGGAGCACAGAGCTATGTGTTGCATGATAAAATGGATGAGGGATTGACTTTTTCTGGAAGTGTAAGTGTAACAAAGGGAACGCAGACATTTACTACTCCGACTGATTATAGATTGGTTTCAACAGATATAGAAGATGATTGTACATTTGAAATTGTCTTTACACAGAATTTTTGTGATAAATTGCAGGCTGGCGATGAGATTGTTGTTACTTATTCTGCAACATTGAATGAGAAAGCTGTGATTGCTGGGGTTGGAAATAAGAATGAGACATGGTTAAAGTATGGAGATAACAGTGTGACAACCCATAAAACAACAACAACTAAAACTTACGAAATTCCAGTATTTAAATATACAGAAGAAACTGTTGGAAACAAAACAGGACTTCCGAATGCAGAATTTACATTAAGCAAGAATAGTGATGGAACAAATCCGATTGAGTTGGTGGATATTACGAATGGTGCAACAGAAGGTAAATATCGTGTTGCAAAAACAGGAGATACAACTATAACAAAAGTAATAACTCTTGCTACAGGTAAATTCACAATCCAAGGTCTTGATGCAGATACATATTATCTTACAGAGACAAAACAGCCGGATGGGTACAACAAGCTTTCAAAAGCTGTTAAAATAGTAATTGATGAAGAAGGAAAAATCACCGTTGATGATGGAGCAACGTCGACAAAATTAGTCGAAGTCGAAAACAAAACCGGTTCCCTTCTCCCATCCACAGGTGGAACGGGAACAACACTGTTCTACATTTTCGGTGCAATCCTTGTAATTGGATCTGGAGTTGTACTGATTACAAAGAAGAGAATGAAATAATTGTTGCTCGATTATAGGTATGTAAGTGAGATAAGAATGAAGTAATTTTGCTGTACGGGGAATGTGTTTCATCATTCCCCATACAGCAGCAAGGAGAGGATTGTAACATGAGAAAGCATATTTCAACAATAATTGCGGGAATCATCTTTCTTACAGGCTTGTCCTTACTGCTGTATCCGACAATTAGTAATTTCTGGAATTCGAAGCATCAGACGCAGGCGGTTGCGGATTATTCGAAGCAGATAGAGAAGATGGATGATCAGGAGAAGGAGCAGGCACTGGCAGCAGCGGAGAAGTACAACCAGACGTTGATTACGAATGGAGGACGCTTTACACCATCAGAAGAGGAAGATACTTTATATGATAGTCTTCTGGATGCAAATGGAACCGGAATGATGGGATATATCACAATTCCGGAGATTCGTTGCAAGCTTCCAATCTATCACGGTGTAGAGGATTCTGTTCTGCAGGTTGGTATCGGACATATTGAGGGGTCGTCTCTTCCGGTAGGAGGAAAGGGCACACACTGTGTATTATCCGGACATAGAGGACTGCCGAGTGCGAAGCTGTTCACAGACCTTGATAAATTGGAAAAGGGAGATATTTTTCTTCTGCACATTTATGATAAGGTATTGACGTATGAGATCGACCAGATCAGTATCGTTGAGCCGGAAGATTATGGCCTGCTTGAGATTGAAGAGGGGAAAGATCTGTGTACGCTTCTTACATGTACACCATATGGAATCAATACGCAGAGACTTCTGGTACGCGGACATCGGATTGAAAATCGTTCGGGAGATGACTCCAGAGTGACATCGGATGCGGCTGAGGTAAGCAGCTTGACAGTTGCGGTATGTGTTGCGATTCCGCTTTTAATCATTAGTTTTCTTGTAGTGGATCTATCAATCCGGCGTTCAAGAAAGAAGCAGAAAAAGTAGAGGAAGATAAATTGATCAGTGGGAGGGAGAACATGCGAAGTCCAAAGAAAAGAATCCGCCACAGAGACAGGAAATATATGATATATGTGCTGACATTTCTCATTGCGCTGACCGGGATGCTTGGAATCTCAAAGGGCAGTTCGGTTCTGGCAGCAGAAGAAGAGAGTACACAGAAGGGAAGCATTTCGATTGTCTGCCCGGTTGAGGGGATGGAGTTGTCTCTGTACCGTGTGGCAGAGTGTGAGGAGTCGGGCAGTTTTACATTGACGGAACGATTCCAGAAGTATCCGGTCTCGCTGGAACAGAAGAGTCAGGAGGGCTGGCAGGGTGCAGCGGATGCACTGGCGGACTATATCAGACGTGATGGAATCACAGCGGATGCAGTGCTGGCATCAGGTTCGGACAGGACAGTGTGTTTTACAGATCTTAACCGGGGACTTTATCTTGTGCTGGGACAGACAACAGAGCTGCAGGAAGATGGCAAGACACAGATCTATGAGCCACAGACAGCATTGATCGCATTGCCGGAGGATTCAAAGGAAACTTCAGAAGGGACAGATCCTTATCAGGTGACAGCGGTTCTGAAGTTCGAGAAGAACGACAAACCGGGAAAGCCGGAGGAGCCGGGAAATCCAGAAGAGGAAGAAGAGACGAAGATTCATGTATTGAAAGTATGGAAGCAGGATCAGGAGGAAGAACGTCCGGATTCTATCGTGGTAGAGCTGCTGCAGACAGATGTGGAAGGGAATACAACAGTCGCTGACCGTCAGACACTTACGAAAGAAAACCAGTGGTCCTATACATGGAAGAATCTTTCTACGTTGATGCGCTGGAGCGTGTCAGAGGCAGAGGTGCCGAATGGGTATACTGTTGCTGTTACGCGTGAAGGAAATACAGTTGTCTTGACCAATACAGCAAAGAAGCCGAGAAAGCCGGACGGAGAAGTGAATCCACCATCAAAGAAGCCAACAGATAAAACAACGAATAAAACAGTAAATAAAACAACAGACAAAACATCAGACAAGCTTCCACAGACAGGACAGCTTTGGTGGCCGGTACTTGTGCTTTTATTTGCGGGTGCGATCTGTCTGCTGGTGGGAAGAGTTTTACGGGATAGAAAAGAAGAGAAGAATAGATGAGCAAGAAGAAAAAGAATCAGATAGGAAAGATATTTACAATCACAGGGTTGCTGCTTTTCGCGGCAGCCCTTGCTCTTTCTGCATACAATCTTTGGGACGGTTATCGGGCAGAGCAAAGCAGAGAGAAGTTGCTGGAAGAATATAGAGACAAGAACCAGAACATTTCCGGCGAGGGAGAGCAGGCAGAAGAATCTGACGGACAGATACCGGATTATCAGCTGAACCCGGAGATGGAGATGCCGGAGATCACATTAGAAGATCTGGATGGCGCAGCGTGCATCGGAGTGCTTGAGATACCGAAGATCAATCTGAAGCTTCCGGTATTGAGCGAATGGAGCTATCCGCTTCTGAAGAAAGCACCTTGCCGTTATTCGGGAAGTGCTTATCTGGATAACCTTGTGATCGCGGCACATAATTACAGAACGCATTTCGGGAAGTTGAAAGAACTTGAGACAGGTGACGAGGTGATCTTCACAGATGCAGCCGGGAATCGGTTCGAATACAAAGTGGCGGCGGTAGAGGCACTGACTCCACAAAGTGTGGAAGATATGACAAGTGGAGAGTGGGCGCTGAGTTTGTTTACCTGTACGCTGGATGGAAAGAACAGGGTGACGGTGCGGTGTGAGGTTGCTGGTCGCACATCGTGTGAGCAGTAAAAGATTTGTTTGACATAAGAAAAAAGAAATGCTAGTATAATAAATAGAAAGGTGCTACCGATGACGGTTCGCCTGATAGTTTATATGGTTAAAAATAACCGCACAAGTTTCTTAGGCTGGGCGGTTATTTTTGCGTCTTGGAATCATGCTTTCCACGCATGTAACCAAGACTATAAAAAGTCGCATACAGTGAGATCACTGTGATCAGGTTAGTAATGGTCAGCATAGGCTAATTCTCCTTTCCAAGAAATCTATATTCATCTTTGACATAAGCGAAGGATAAAGAAGCGAGAAATCCATAAAAAATTCAGGCTCATAATCACCGTTAATGGGGAGATTGTGAGCCTGTCTGTGTTTACAACAATTGATAGAATTATTTGATTTAAACATGCAAAAACAAGTACGCACCTTTTTATAACTATACACTCTGAAATGTATGTGTTATTATAAAATCCGAGGATGTGTAATTGGTGCAGGGAGCGTTGTAACAGGAGATATTATGAAAATTACTTACATTAACCATAGTGGATTTTTACTTGAAACCAAAGATTGCTACTACATTTTTGATTATTATAAGGGTGAATTACCCCGCCTTGATAAGGAAAAAGAAGTAATCGTTTTTTGTAGTCACTTTCATAAGGATCATTTTAACCCACAAATTTTTGAGATTCTTGATGATATAGGGATGACTTATCAGGCAGTTCTGGCGAATGATATACGAAAAAGAAATCATTTGTCAGATATAAAGATTACATATGTTTATCATGATCAGACTTATAATCTGAATAATGATACCAAAGTCGATACGTTACTATCTAATGATAGTGGCGTAGCATTTATCGTCAAAACAAAGGAAGGCACCATTTATCATGCCGGTGATTTAAATGACTGGTATTGGGATGGTGAGCCGAAAGTTGACAATCAGAGACTTACTTCATCATATCGTGCGGAAATCAGGAAAATTAAGGGTATGCATTTTGATGCCGCATTTGTTCCTTTAGATCCGAGGCAGGGAGATCACTATGCCGACGGAATCCTGTATTTCCTTAAAAATGTAGATTGCAATGTCATTTTTCCAATGCATTACTGGAATGATGCCAATGTAATTAAGCGGTTTATTACTGAATATCCGCAATATAAGTCACGTATTAAAGACACAGAATGTACAAAAGGAGAAGAATTATGAAGTTTAAGATGATTCACGAAAATTACAATGTATCAGACCTGGAGCGATCTATTAAATTTTACAACGAGGCTCTTGATCTGCACGAAGTGAGAAGAAAGACTACAGATGATTTTATCATTGTGTATCTGAGCAACGATGTAAGTGATTTTGAGTTGGAACTTACCTGGCTTAAAGATCATCCACAGCCATATAATCTGGGCGAATGCGAATTTCATCTGGCATTCCGGGCAGAGGATTACGAGGAAGCACATAAAAAGCATAAAGAGATGGGATGCATTTGCTTTGAAAATGAAGCAATGGGTATTTATTTCATCGAAGATCCAGATGGATACTGGCTTGAGATTCTGCCGTAAAGTTAGTTGAGAAAAGGAAAAATAGGAAAATTTCAGATAACAAAAAATAAGAGAAATCCTTACAAAATAAGGATTTCTCTCACATTTCATCAATGCGGAAGAGGAGACTTGAACTCCCACAGGATAAAACTCCCACTAGAACCTGAATCTAGCGCGTCTGCCATTC